>OIAG01000366.1_pt1 | contig 22325 bp, 17 predicted proteins | sample 1580701 | NCBI WGS metagenome assembly OIAG01 (sample SAMEA3882551, study PRJEB24775) | human gut metagenome | biome: human-associated habitat; feature: intestine environment; material: feces | place: Netherlands | collected 2009/2010 | reverse complement strand
TGGGTAGGGTGCTATGTGCCAGTGGCACATGTTTAGCACGGACCGAAGCGGAGCGTAGAAGTGAGAGTGCGTAGCACAAAACAATCCGCAGGCATCCAACTAGGATAAAATAAGAACGAGGTCTATCATGTTAACACAAAAAGTAAGCACCATCGATGAACTCCTGCAGTTCGTCAGTACGTTACGCCAAAAGCACGGCGTCCGCCTCTGGTTCCGCGGGGAAGAGAATGCGGATCTGACTTTGATCCCTTCCATCCAACGAAGCCAGAAAAGGCTGGACTCCGAACGCTATATTGCCAATGATTTCTATATCCGGGCGAGACAGATCCTGGACAATCCTCCCGACAAACACAATTACGCCGGCTGGGTCTCCCTGATGCAGCACTACGGTCTGCCCACGAGAATGTTAGACTGGACCCAGTCTCCCCTGATCGCCGTATTTTTCGCCACGGAGACTTACCGGGAGACTCCGGACACCGATGCCTGCGTCTGGGTACTGACACCGGGTCTGTTGAACGAGAAGGAAGGCTTCGGCAACTGCATCTATCCCATTGATGCGGACACCACACAGGAAATGCTTCTGCCCGCCTTCAAACACAACCACCACAATCCGGAATTGAAAAACAAGATCCTGGCTTGCAGCTCCACGGAGAACAACCTCCGCATGTACTCCCAGTACTCCAACTTCACCGTACATAACTCTCTGGAACGTCTGGAAGATATCTGCGATGAAAATATGCTGTATAAGATCATTATTCCCTCCGGGCGGAAACAATACTTTATTGAAAGTCTGCGGGTATTCGGCATCTCCGAGAGCTTCGTATACCCCGACCTGGATCATATATCCAGCGATTTGAAAGATTCCTATGGAATCTGAAAATCATTTGCGATTTTGAAGGACTCCTATGGGATTTAGATTCATTAATTAAGAAAGGAAATATACACATGAAAATCGTATTACAGCATCTGACCAAGAAATTCCCCGCCCGCGGTCCTGTCCGCGGCAGGAAGAACCGTGAGGATGTCATTGCCGTGAATGACTTCGACTTCGAGATCCCCGACGGCAAGCTGATCGGACTCTTAGGTCCCTCCGGCTGTGGCAAAAGTACTGCCCTGAATCTGATCTGCGGTCTGCTGAAACCCACCGATGGCAAAATCTTTTTCGGCGAAGATGATGTCACCGGACTTCCTCCCGAGAACCGCGGTGTCGGCATGGTGTTCCAGAACTATGCCCTCTACCCCCACCTCACTGTGGAGAAAAATATTCAGTTCCCCTTAGAGAACCTGAAGGGTGCTGACAAGCTTTCCAAAGAAGAGATGAGCAAGCGCGTGCTGGAAGCAGCAAAGCTGGTACAGATCGACCACCTGTTAGAGCGCAAACCCAATGAGCTCTCCGGCGGTCAGCAGCAGCGTGTTGCCATCGCCAGAGCCTTAGTCAAGCTGCCTCGCGTTCTTCTTTTGGATGAGCCCCTCTCAAATCTGGATGCCAGACTCCGTCTCCAGACCAGAGAAGAGATCCGCCGGATCCAGCAGGAGACACAGATCACCACCATCTTCGTTACCCACGATCAGGACGAAGCCATGAGCATCTCCGATATGATCGTCGTGATGAAGGACGGTATCGTACAGCAGATCGGCAAGCCCCAGAACGTATACGATGATCCCGTGAATCTGTTCGTTGCAAAGTTCCTCGGCACGCCTCCCATCAATGTATTTTCCGGTGAGGTAAAAAATGAGCAGTTATACATTGGCTCCGAGGCTGTCCTGTCCACTCCCGGAGTAGCGGACCAGCCCGTGCATGTCGGCATCCGCCCGGAAGGCTTCATCTTAAAAGAGGACGGACCTCTCTCCTGCGATCTGGTGCGTCTGGAGGTCATGGGCCGGGATGTGAGCATTGTTTCCACCCATGAGAAGTCCCAGAACGTTACCATCCGTTCCATCATTGATGCGGACGAAGGGAAATCTCTTCCCACCGGAAAAGTGCATTTCGCCTTAAAACCCGCAAAAGTATTCCTCTTTTGCACCGACACCGAAGAACGCATCCGTTTTTAATATTTTATCCGATTTTGCAGTCCGGCGGTATTCATGGGCTGCAGAAAGAATTGAGGTTTCTTATGGAAAAACAAAATATGAAAGCCTGGCTCTATCTATTGCCGGCATTCCTGTTTCTGGGTGCTTTTATGATCTATCCTCTTATCGACGTATTCGTGTACTCCTTTGAAGAGGGTTACAATTCTGCATCCCAGACCTTTTACGGCGTAGGCATGTACAATTACTCCTATGTGCTCCACGATCCGTACTTTTTACAGGCACTGAAAAATACCTTCATTCTGGTCATTATCACCGTTCCGGTCTCCACCGGACTGGCACTTCTGATCTCCGCCGCCCTAAGCTCCATCAAGCCTCTGCGGGATCTGTTCCAGACCATATTTTTCCTGCCCTACGTAACCAATACTCTGGCGGTCGGTCTGGTCTTCATGATTCTTTTCAAAAAGACCCCTTACTCCGACGGTCTGATCAATCTGCTGATCCAGTTTTTCGGCGGCAGCTCCGTGGATTTCATCGACGGACCCTACTGGGCGAAAATGTTCGTGCTGTGCTTTTACACCATCTGGATCGTTATGCCTTTTAAGATTCTGATCCTGACCAGTGCTCTCGCCAGTGTAAACCCCATGTACTACAATGCGGCACGAGTGGACGGCACTTCCCGTTTCCGGATGTTCACGAAGATCACTCTGCCCATGATCTCCCCCATGGTATTCTACCTGATCATCACCGGTTTTATCGGTGCATTCAAGGCCTACAGTGATGCTGTGGCACTCTTCGGAACGAACTTAAATGCCGCAGAAATGAATACCATCGTCGGCTACGTCTACGACATGCTCTATGGTGACAGCGGCGGCTATCCTTCCTATGCTTCCGCGGCGGCGATCCTGCTGTTCGCCATCGTCCTGACTATCACCTGCATCAATCTGCTGGTCAGCAAAAAACATGTCCATTATGTATAGGAAAGGAGGTCTTTGTGATGTCTGATGTTACATCTGATTATGAAAAAATCGAGAAACGCACCCGGATCCGCGGCAATATCCGCAATGGGATCGTCTACTTTTTTCTGTGTCTGTGGGCACTGATCGTACTGTTCCCTTTTTACTGGATGGTACTGACCTCCGTAAAAAGCTACGGCTCCTATAATGCAGAATATATTCCGAAGTTTTTCACCCTGTCTCCCACTTTACAGAACTACGTGGACGCTTTTACCACTGTTTCTCTGGGAAGATACCTGTGGAACACTTTGTTTTTCACCGTGGTCACCACTGCCATCATGCTGGTGGTCATCACCCTGGCAGCCTTCGCTTTTGCAAGGTTGAACTTTGCCGGAAAAGATCTGATCTTTACGTTATTTTTATCTCTGATGATGATTCCCAATGAACTGGTGGTCATTACGAATTTCACCACCATCACGAATCTGGATCTGCGCAATACCTTCACCGGTCTGATCCTGCCTTCCGTGACTAGCGTATTTTATATCTATCTGCTACGGGAGAATTTCGCACAGATTCCGGACGAGCTGTATTATGCCGCCAAGGTAGACGGTACTTCCGATCTGCGATATCTGCGCAAGGTCATGGTGCCCATCTGTAAGCCCACGCTGATCACCATCGTGATCCTGAAGGTTATTGAATGCTGGAACTCCTATGTGTGGCCCAGACTGATCACCGATGATCCGGATTACTATCTGGTGTCCAACGGTATCCAGGAGATCCGTGAGAATGGTTTCGGCAGAGAGAACATCCCTGCCATGATGGCTGCGGTGGTCGTGATCTCCGTTCCTCTGGTGGTGTTGTTCCTCGTATTCCGTAAAAAAGTCATGGCAGGTGTTGCCAGGGGAGGTACCAAAGGATGAGTCAATTTAGCAAAAAGCTGGCACTCGTATGTGCCCTGGGCGGGCTGTCCCTGTCTCTGACCGGCTGCCATGGGTCCAAGGGGCTGCCGGAATTCACTGTTCCGGAGGAATTCGATACTTCCAGGAACTATGAGATCACCTTCTGGGCGAAAAATGATACCAACAAAACCCAGACGGAAATCTACAAGAAAGCCATTGCGGATTTTGAAGCCCTGTATCCCAATATCACGGTGAACCTGAATCTATACACGGATTACGGCAAAATTTACAACGATGTCATTACCAATATTTCCACCAATACGACACCCAATGTCTGCATCACCTACCCGGATCACATTGCCACCTACCTCACCGGGCAGAATACCGTAGTTCCTCTGGATGACCTGTTTGCCGATGAAAAATACGGTCTGGGCGGCACGGAGCTTGCCTATGACGGTCCTGCCAGAGAAGAAGTCATTCCTCAGTTTTTGAATGAATGCTCCATCGACGGTCATTACTATGCCGTTCCTTACATGCGTTCCACCGAGGCCTGCTACGTGAATAAGACCTACGTGGAAAATCTTGGATATACTCTGCCGGATGTACTGACCTGGGACTTCATCTGGGAAGTCTCCGAGGCTGCCACCGCCCAAAATGCGGACGGCACCTATGTGGTCAACGGGCAGAATGTACTGATCCCGTTTATCTATAAGTCCACCGACAACATGATGATCCAGATGTTAAAGCAAAAGAACGCGGGATATTCCACCGCTGACGGCAGCATTGAACTTTTCAACGATACCACCACGGATCTCCTGTACGATATTGCCGGACATGTAAAAAGCGGTGCCTTTTCCACCTTCAAGATCTCCGGTTATCCTGCGAACTTCCTGAATGCCGGGCAATGTATTTTCGCCATTGATTCCACTGCCGGAGCCACCTGGATGGGTACGGACGCTCCGCTGTCGGATATCAGCGAGGACTCTCTGGTGCAGTTTAAGACCGCCGTGCGGATGATTCCCCAGTTTGACCCGGAACATCCCGAAATGATCTCCCAGGGTCCTTCCGTCTGCGTCTTCAATAAATCAGACTCCCAGGAAGTACTGGCATCCTGGCTGTTTGCCCAGTATCTGCTCACCAACGATGTGCAGATTGCTTATTCCGAGACAGAAGGCTATGTACCTGTAACCTCTAAGGCACAGAACTCCGCAGAGTATCAGGATTATCTGTCCGAATGCGGTGCGGATAACAGTACGCATTATGCGGTGAAAATTGAGGCTTCCAAACTGTTGCTTGACAACGTAGACAACACCTTCGTTACACCGGTATTTAACGGTTCCGCATCCTTACGTGATGCCTCCGGACAGTTGATTGAAAACGTGGTGAAGTCCACCCGCAGAAAAGAGACTGTGGATGATACCTACATGCAAAAGCTTTACAGCGATGTAGAAAGCCTGTACCGTCTCGGTCAGGGAAGTGATGCCTCCTTCGGCAAAAAGGAACTGGGTGCCATGCCCCGGGCTTCCGTGATCCTGTTAAGCACACTTGCAGTCACCTGGGTTCTGATCCTCCTGTATGTAGGGCGGGAATATTTAAAAAACAGAAAGAGGTAATTTTTCAGCCCCATTCGTAAGATAATATCTGGTGGTATTATCCTGCGCATGGGGCTCTTTTTGCAAAAAATCTTGATTTATCTTGCATTTCAGGTATAATGGAACTGTTCGGTGTCTGAATGCGCCGGATAAATTGAGGAGATGTCTGTGTATCTGCACAGACCCATATGCGCCACAAGCGCAGGAATGGAGGATTATTATGAAAAAGAAGACACTTGCATTAACCATGGCTATGGCTCTGGTTCTGTCTCTCGCTGCATGTGGAAACAGCAATGCAGACGTTGCTGCTGAATCTACCGCTGCTGCCACCACCGAGGCTGCTACTACCGAAGCCGCTACTACCGAAGCCGCTGCTACGGAAGCTTCTACCGAGGCTGCTGAAGCTGTTGCTGATGAGAAGTCCGAGGGTGTTATGACCTACGAAGAGTACATGGCTGCTGATCTCGATTCCGAAGTTGTGATCGAGGCTTATGTTCAGGCTAAACAGTCCTGGTGGGAAGATAAGGCTACCCTGTACACCCAGGATCAGGACGGTGCTTACTTCATCTACAATTCTGTATGTTCTGAAGAGGATTATGCTAAGCTGGTACCCGGTACCAAGATCAAAGTAACCGGTTATAAGACCGAGTGGTCCGGTGAAGTAGAGATTGCTGAAGGTGCTACCTTCGAGATCGAAGAGGGCAGCTACATCGCTCCCGTTACCGATGTGACCGATCTGTTAGGTACTGATGATCTGATCAACTATCAGAACCAGTTCGTAGCTTTCAAGGGTATGACTGTAGAAGCCAGCCAGGATGCCACCGGCAATGATGTTGCTTTCCTGTACAACTACGATGGTTCCGGTGAAGACGGTAACGACCTGTACTTCAACGTTTCTCTGAATGGTCAGACCTATACCTTCACCGTTGAGTCTTATCTGTGCGACAACACCACCGATGTTTACAACGCTGTAAAGAACTTAAAGATCGGTGACACCATCGATATGGAAGGTTTCCTGTACTGGTACGAAGGTGTGAACCCTCACATCACTTCCGTGACTGTGAAGTAATTTCATCAGATATTAAGCTATATTGGCAATAAAAAGAACTGGCTTCCCAGGAAGACAGTTCTTTTTTATTGTCCACTTATATGCTTTACTTATCTGTTGCCAGGTACACCTGCGCATACCTATCTTCTCTCTGCCTGTCGGAATTCTTCTGCCTCCATCAGCGTCTCAGCGATCTCCTTCTCTGGCTCTACTATCTATGCGAAGCGATCAACCTTTATTTTCTGCTCTCCAGCCATTGTTTCGCGATTTGGAATCCCTCCATGGGAACGCAGAATCGCTGATCTCTAGGCGGCTGCAATGCGGCATCCAGTTCCTCCATATCGAACCACTCCACACTCTCCACTTCCTCTTTTTGCAGGATAAGCTTCGCAGCATCTACCGGCTTAGTGTACATATAGACGAATGCAACCTCGTTGTCCCGAAACATTTTTCCATGAAATTCCTTTTCGTATTGAATATCAAAGCATCCGGCGAATTGCAGCTCCTCTTTAGATGCCTGGATTCCCAGTTCTTCGTGAAGTTCCCGGATTGCGGACTCTTCCGGCTCATCCCCCGCCTGAATATGTCCGGCAGAAGAGGTATCGAACCGCCCCGGAAAACTGTCTTTCTCAGCGGAGCGTTTCTGCAATAACAACTGTGCCTTCCCATCCTGTTCTCTTATGATCCAGATATGGGCGGTTCTGTGGCGGACACCCTTTTTATGTGCCTGTGTGCGTTCTATGGTCTCCCCTGTGGGAATGCCTTTTTCATCTACGATGTCAAAAAATTCCATGGTGTTATGGCTCCTTTGTGTTTCTTTGCGTTTCTTTGTAGTCCTCTGGGTTTCTTTTGGTCACCTTGGGTTGCTTTGGGTTTCTTTGGGTTTCTTTGGGTCTCTTTGTAGTCCTCTATATTTTTGTGTTAATTCATCTGTACTGCCATTGTACGAAGTTCTGCTCCGATATTGCCGCCTGCTCCTTCGATGGTCTGTGCGATGATGACCGCAGCGATATCGATAGCTACTGTCTTTCCCTTCTAAGGTCTAATACCATCAAATCAAAATCGTAGTATTCCCCGTCGATCTTAAAATATGCCGGCGAGGTCCCGATTTTCCGGAAGCCATATTTCTCATAGACATGAATAGCTCGTATATTATCGCTTCGAACTTCCAGATTGATCAGTTCTATCGTATGTTCTTTTGCATACATAATGCATTTTTGTAACAGCGCCCTGCCAATTCCCTGCCCCCATTCCGACTTGACCACAGAGATTCCGAATTCGGCGCGGTGGCTCATCCTTCTGGAAAATCCGCTTAGACTGGCATCTCCGATAATCTCTCCATTTTTCCATACTACATAGAGAACGGAATGTTCCTCCTTATTTATATTCTGTATAAATTTCTCTTCCTCTTCTGTCGAAATAGGAAGCCCTTCTTTTCCAAAGGACAGATAATCTGTCTCTCCACCTACCTGCGCTAAATATGCGATGATCTTCTCCGCATCTTCCGGTGTAGCTTCTCTGATATCAAATTCTTCCATAGCTGCCTCCCCTTCGCAAGATTACAAATTTTATTCATAATCAAAGATAGTCTTGGACTGAATAGCATCTCCGTATTTTGCCTTCCATTCCTGATGGGTCGCAGAAGCATCGTACACAGGCAGTGCCTCCGGATCCATCTCCATTTCGATCATCAGGTCATGCCGGTTCGGTCTCGGTGTCACATTTTCATAAATGTTCACCGTATGAACGCCTTCTATCTGCTTCGTCCGATTGAAGATCTTCTTGATGTCCGCAAGCATCTCCCTGCTCGCCGCATCCTCCCGGTTCCATATATTATCTTTAAATTTTACAATGATCAGGTGCTTCATTTTGCATATCCCCCTTATTTTACTATTACTGATATGTTTTATCCTACCACGGCATCCCATTTGCTACAACCAAAATATTCCTGCAAGATCATTTCTACTTTGTCTGCATTCAGAGGACACTGCTTTGTTTCATAGGTGAGAATCAGATTTACCGAAGGAATGATACCATGTCGGCAATATAGCTTTATTTTGTCACAAGCATGATTGCAATAATCCGGATTATCCATCATCCCAAAGTGCTCCCAATAGAAATATTGTCCCGTAAAGGGATGTCGTATCACGAAATCTGGATATAAAATTATTCCATCCAAAACCAGTTTTTCTTCATAGTGAAACGGTATTTTATTTTGATATAGCATTCTGTCAATAATTGCTTCTGATTTAGACCGCAACATCTTCCCATGCGTTCCTTGTACCAATAAATTTTCCGGATGCTTTGTACATTTTTCATAGGGTTCCTCCTGCCACCGCTCCAGTTCCTTATCCAATGGTCTGAAATTCTTAGCCAGCAATTTTCCATATTCCGGATGATTTAATAGATGTTCGGAGTTTATTTTCATCTTGTCTGTCTTCTTCAAGTAGGCTTCCCATCCCGCTGCTTCACTCTCCAATTCCTTTTTTCTATACTCATAGTATTTCTTCAATGCCAGTATTTCTGCCTGATTTCTTTCGGTTTTCGGAAGATAGCGTATTCCATTTTCCTCTTTTACTTTCCATTTGTAGCGGTTTTCATTTTTGAAGCATTGCAATTCTCCTTGCGGAAATTTTTTGTCCAATTTTGTTATCTTTTCTAATTCCTTATTAATTTCTTCTATTCTGTTTTTTATATTTTCGCGTGTAGTTTTCACTTTTCCTCCTTCTGCACACTGGCTTCTTGACTTCTCCGGGGCTTATTCTTACTTTTCTTTCTCCTACGCCCCAGCTTCTTGACTTCCCCAGGGCTTGTTCTTACTTTTCTTCCTCTCACGCCCCGGCTTCTTGACTTCTCCGGGGCTTATTCTTACTTTTCTTTCTCCTACGCCCCGGCTTCTTGACTTCCCCGGGGCTTATTCTTACTTTTCTTCCCCTCACGCCCCGGCTTCTTGACTTCCCCGGGGCTTATTTCTACTTTTCTTCCTCTCACGCCCCAACTACCTAGAACCCCAACGGCTTATTTTCTTCTCAGATACCCTTGCAGCCGGTTTCCGTGACTGTCGACGGTTACTGTCAGAGCTCCATAGTCAGTGGTGAGGTACCAGGGGACCTTAGCATCTTCCAGGCGCTGTAGCGTCGCGGCATGGGGATGGCCATAGGAATTGTTACGACCACAGGAGATAATGGCGGCAGCGGGGCCGGCGACGGCAAGGAACTCAGAACTGGTGGAATAGCCTGAGCCGTGATGCGCTACCTTCAGGATGTCTACCTCGAAGCCCCCTTGTCTCCGTGATTCCCACAACTCCTGCTGTTCTCGCGGTTCCTGCGATTCCTGCAATTTCTGCGCATTCTGCAAAGCCTGTGATTCCTGCGCTGCCCGTAACGTCTTCGCTTCCCGTAACGTCTTCAACGTCTGCAATTCCTGTGTCAGCTGCTGCTCCCCTTCGCCTTCCACATCCCCTGTCAGGAGAATGCTTAGCTTCCCGGCACCCACGCCGAAGTTTTTCCTTTCACCGGTATCGCCATGACCGGTTCTCTCACCAGTAACTCCGACAGCAAAGCTGCCGTTCTCACCGTAAACTTCGCTAGCAGCTCTTCCGCCCTCTCCACTTGCTTCCATCCCCTCTGCCGCGCCCCACTTCACTGCTTTCGCAAATACCTCCACGTAGAAGCATTCCGAATAGGCATTGGCATCCGCAAGGGTCGTATTCTCCTCCGGGTGCAGACACCGCAGCCGGAGTCGACTATCCCTGATCTCATCGCCACATTTTATGTAACTTACCGGTACTCCGGCATATTCCGCGGCAACAAGCAATTTTTCAAAAGCCTCCCTGCGCTCCGCTTCCGTAATCGCAGGCAGAAACATCTGCTCCACGGTAATTCCCCATTCTCCACCGTTCTCCAGCAGTTCCAATATGCCATTCATATGGTCTTCATCTGGGTGCGATACAAACACACCGCGTAGAGACTGGATTCCCCGGCTCTTGAGATAAGGCTTCAACACATATTCACCGATTTTCCTCCGACTGGTACTGCCGCAGTCAAAAAGATATGCCCCCTGCCCGGTCTCCACCACGATACCGTCTCCCTGTCCCACGTCCAGAAAAGTCACACGGCTTCCCCGATCAAAATTGCCGGTCAGTAAACCAACTATTAATACTAAAATCATTGCGGCTACAATTCGGCACATAACTCCGTTCCTATATGTCATCACTCCCTGCCATGTATACCAAAAATTTGCTAAAACATGCCGCCATCTGGTGGGACATATTTCAGAGTACCTGTCAGAATGCTGCATCTTTTTTCTGTTACTCTCTCTTTTTCTACCCCTACCGCTATCATCCACTCTGCGTGTTTCCCGACGCTGCCTTTCTCTTTCAGTGCGGTGTCCGTCTCCATGATTATTTTCCGCCACATAAGCTGCATAAAGTCTTTGCCGCTTCCATTTTTCCGCATAATTCCTGCCAATGATCAACACAAATAGCCCACTATAATAAACGACCATCTGCCACTTTGCCGGGCGGCCCACGCACCATACCGCTCCCGGCAGTTCTCCGAACCGTTCGCAGATCCATTCATACCACCACAGGATCAGACAATCCACCGTCCCTGCAATTCCCAGTCCAGGGATCAATGACAGGATTCCCCCTGCCATCACCACACTCATAAAGGGCAACACCAGCAGGTTCAATAATACCGAGTAGACAGGGATCTCATAAAAGAACCAGAGCTGTATGGGCAGCGTAAAAAGAATAACTCCGGCACTGGCGGCAAAACCGCTTTTAAGTGCTGACACCATGTGCCAAAGCCTTTCATACACCACCTTCCGCCAGCCTTCCCGGTACTTGTTCCTCTCGTAAGCGGAATCACCCAGAATATCTGTCACGGTCAGAAGCCCTGCCACCACGCCACTGGCCGTTTCCACACCGGCATTATCTTCCCTACCATCCCCGGCAAACACCGGTGTCAACAAGCAGATCCCCAGCACCGCCCCAAAAGACATCAAAAAGCTCACATCCCCAAGCCGCTCCGGTTGCTGCAACACCAGCAATGCCGCCAACAGCCCCACACCTGTCAGCATATCATAAGTCCTTCCCACGAATATCCCCAACATCTGCAGCAGATACATTCCTATGGCACGGCTGGCGGATACACTCATGCCCACCATCATACCGTACAGAAGCAGTGTCATGGCACCTCCCGCTGCTGCCACTCTGACCGGAGCCCCCAGTCTCTTAAGCAGCCGGTAGCATCCCATCCCCAGCAAAGTAATATGCAGCCCTGAAATGCTTAAGATATGGGCGATCCCATTCCTCTGGTACAGCGCCTTTACCTCCGCATCCATTTCTTCCTTCTCCCCCAGCAGTAATGTCTGCATAACGGAAGCCTCTTTCTCCGGGAATACCTTTGCCAGTCTGTCGTGTAATCTCCTTCGAAAGGCAAACAACTTTTCTCTCAAAAAGCTATAGTCCTCCTCCGCTGCCAGAACCTGTGCTTTCCGCACTCTGCCACCGATGCCCTTTCCCGCAGAATAGGCCCGCACGTCAAATTCCCCGTGATTGGTCGCAGCATCGAAGTGCGAAAAAACGCCTTCCAGAACAATATGCTGGCCCAGTCTCAGGCTCTGTACCTCCTGTGTGTTTGTCAACTCACATTGTAATTTTCCAGAATAGGAATATTTTAGATCGTTTTGAATAATAGAAATTGATTTCAGAATAATCGTTTCAGAAGTTCTTGTGTCTATCCGTCCCGTGATCCTCACCGGACTTCCGTCAGGCGGCAGTACGCCGGCATCCCCGGTGTCCGCCCCCGTCAGTATTCTTCCTATGGCGAGCACTATCACGAGACACAGACACGCAATAAAAAGCGGTCGTCTCATTAAGCTCCCTTCCGCAGGCAATCCCGCCTGCCCACAGTCAGGACTGTTCCGACAGTCCAACGCAAAAACAGTCCTGTCCCGCATAAATTCAAAATTTACTGTTCCAAAGTCGTTACATAATCCAGATTCCGTTCAAAAGTGGAATTGCTGAAGGTAGATGGCACTTCGCCGTTGACCAGGATCTGTACTTTATTGATATTATCCAGTTCCACCAGGGAATTCACGATGGAGTAAACTGCTACCTCCGTGGAAACATTGTTCACCACGGTCAGGAAGCTGGAATCCAGATTCACATAGCAGATTCCATCTTTGGTCAGGATATTGATGATCTTGGTCTCCGGATTGATCACCGGGTACAGACCCTCAATCTGTCCGCTGGGTCCCGCGATCAGTTCCTCCACCACGAATCGCTCCAACGGAGTATTGGTGGAATAATGCTTTTCTCTGTAGGCCGCGATCAGCTTATCACCGTCTGCATTGGCAAAATACAGCTTTACCTTCACCAGTTCATAGGTGTTGATCTCGTTACCGTCATTATTGATGAACTGCTCGGCATTCATCCAGCCTACCAATTCCCCTGCATTGTCATATAACTGACTGCCTTCCACGGTAATCGTCACATATTTCACATTGGACAGCTGCGTCAGTGTCCTTACAACGGCCGCCCGCACCAGTACTTCTGTGGTGACCGAAAGTTCGGAATATGCCTTATCCACATTGATCACAAGTTTTCCGTCTTCCACATCATAATCCAGAACCTGAAATCCCATGTCAAAAGGCGCCTTATATTCCAGCTTTTCCGGGGTTGTGGAGAGAAATGTCATGGTCTCTTCCAACTGTTCCTCCGGTGTCTTGGTGTTCAGATACTGGTCATGAACCTCAACCTTCGTCTCTGCGGTATTTACATAATACACCGATATCTTTTTGCCGGTCTCCGGCTCTCTCGTGCCACAACCGGTCAGGACTGCCAGCAACATCAGAAGCATACCGGTCAAAACATATTTTTTAACTCTCTTCATAACTACACAATCTTTCTTACAACAGCTCCGTCTAAGAGGCGATATATGTCAGCGGGATCTTCACCAGGAAACAGGAGCCCTGCCCCTCGGTACTCGTCACCGTAAGGGATCCCTTGTGCATCAGGACGGCGCTCTTGGTGATCGCCAGTCCCAGTCCCGTTCCGCCGATCTCTCTGGAATGAGACTTGTCCACACGATAGAATCTCTCGCAGATATGTGCCAGAGCCTCCTCCGGGATACCGATTCCGGAATCACTGACTTCAAAGGTAAAATACTGATGATCCGCATCCAGTATCACCTTCACCCAGCCATGATCCTTATTGTATTTGATGGCATTCTCCACCAGATTCGTCATGATCAGGGTCATCTTAACTTCATCCACCTCTGCCACCACAGGACGGACGCTTTCAAATACCACTTCCACATCCTTCTTCCGGGCGATGGGCCGCAGTCTCTTTAAGATCAGTTCCGTCAGATCATTGATGTTCAACGATACAATATTCAGATCCTGTACCTTTTTATCCATTTTTACCAGTGCCAACAGATCCGTAATGATCTGGTTCTCTCTGTCAATCTCGGAAGCAATGTCTTCCATGAATTCTCGATACAGCTCCGCCGGTACATTTTCCTGTGCTAGCAGGGAATCCGACAATACCTTGATGGATGTCATGGGTGTTTTCAACTCGTGGGACACATTTGCCACAAATTCCTGTCGGGAATCGTCCAATGCCTTCATCCGCTTCAACAGCTGGTTGAACGCATCTACGATATGTACGGTCTCCACATAATCTGGCACAGAGATCGTCTCATCACTGAAGCCTTCCTTTACCGCATTGATGGCCTGTGTGACTCTGTTGAAAGGTCTCGTCAAAGCTCTGGACAGTATGATAGCCAGTGCCAGGATTGCCACCATCATGATCACTTCCAGAATGTACGCCTTACGATTCAGCACTTCCTTGGCATTTACGATACTGTCATTGGAAATGCTGGTCAGCATAACGCCCCGGATGGCATCCGGATTCCTTTTTCCGTTTTCGTCCGTAGTGTTTGCCGTGGTATCCATGATGGGAGTGGTCATTTCTATGTAACCGTGCTCCGGGTCATAATGGGAAATGTTTTCCCCCTGAAAACATTTGATGACCTCCTCGGAAATGATGGTCTTTCCTTCACTGATGCCGTAGGTATCTTTTTCCACCTTGAAATTCTTGTTGATGATCATAACGCGGCCTTCATACAGATTGGACAGCATCTCCAGTTCCGCATTGATGACTTCTCTGGAATTGCCGGTGTCCTCTCTGACACCATGGCTGCTTAAATAATTGTTGCTGATCAGATGATTGGCCAGGATCATCAACTGGTTCTGTACCACTGTGGTCCGCTGTTCCACCGCCAGATCCTCGTAATTGCTCACGATACCGTGGCGCATGGCAATACAAGGCACCAGGCCGATCACCAGCGTCAGCAGGAAGATCCTCGCCCGCAGACTTCGAAGCGCGATCATGCTCTCCAGCTTTTCCCATATAGTTGCAAAACGTTCTTTATTCCATTTTTTCACAGTATAAAAACCTCAGTTCCGAACCTCTCCACGCCATTCACAAAACCGCACGATAAATCGTGCTCTCCGCTGCTTCGCAGCTACTTTTGTTCATTTGCGTGGCGGTGGCTCTATTCGAGCCACCTTCAAAGATAAGAGAAATTGATTCTTACATGCAAGCATGGCGAATCATTTCCTCTTATCTTTGCCGGTTCTCATAGTCTCACTTATTATTAAAGTAGTACCCGACACCCCATTTGGTATGCACGTATCTGGGCTCGCTGGGATTGGACTCGATCTTCTCACGCAGTCTCCGGATATGTACATCCACTGTACGCACATCACCGGGATAATCCGTACCCCATACCAGCTTCAACAAATTCTCCCTGCTGTATACCTTGTCGGGATTCAGCATCAGAAGTTCCAGCACTTCGAACTCCTTGGCCGTCAGTCCGATCTCCCTGCCCTGGATGTAGGCTCTTTTGCCGTCACGATCCAGCTTCATATCGCCGCTTTCCAGAATACCGGTGTTCTCTGTGGTTCCTTTTTTCGGCTCCATTCTGCGGAAGATAGCTTTGATCCGGGCTTTCACTTCCAGAATGTTAAAAGGCTTGGTTATGTAATCGTCCGCGCCGTATTCCAGTCCCAGGATCTTATCCATGTCATCACCCTTGGCGGTCAACATGATCACCGGTAAATTGGAAAATTCGCGGATCTGCTGGCAGACCTCAAAGCCGGTCAGCTTCGGTAGCATGACGTCCAGTAATATGATGTCATATTCCTTGTTATGCGCCATCTGCAATGCTTCCTCACCGTCATAAGCACAATCCACTTCCATGTTGTCCTGTTCCAGACTGAAACGGATTCCCTTCACGATCAGCTTCTCATCATCCACTACCAGCACTTTCTTGCCTGCCATCTTTCCTTAACCTCTCTATCCCTTACTTTTCTCTTCACGGTCCCGGCATAAGCCCTCATTGTACCGTGATCTTATCACACAATTTGTCATACGCGTTCTGTTTGATCCCGGATACCTTCATAATGTCTTCCTTCGTCTGAAAGGCTCCGTTTTGCTCCCGGTAGCGCACAATATCTGCCGCCCGGGAAGCTCCGATCCCCGGCAGCGCACACAATTCCTCCGCAGATGCCGTGTTGATATTCACAAGTCCCTCCGCCGTCGCTTTTACCTCGGCTTCCAGAGTCTCCGCTTCCTCCAACGTTGGAAAATACAGCTTCTGACCATCCGTCACCGTTTCTGCCAGATTCACATAAAAAGGATCCGCCTCCGCTGTCATACCTCCGACCAGTCGCAAGGCTTCCTCCGCTCTGCTGCCCTCCGGCACTTCCACGACTCCGGGATCCCGCACTGCGCCGCAGACATAGACATATATCATCTGCGGTTCAGCCTTTGCCGGTTCCTGCACTGTCACGCTGCTGCCTGCAGGCTCCGCTGCCTGTTCCACCGCTTCCAGTGAGGGAAATTCCGCCACATCTTCTCCGGATGGAATCAGCACAATGGCCTCATCCTTCCTCTGACAGCCGGTCATGAACATCACCAGACTGAAAAACATTCCGATCAAACCTGCATATTTTGTTTTAAAAAACCTTATCGAAAACATCATAGTCCCCTTTCCATTTTCCTGATTTCTTCACAAAATTTCAGGGGATTGCCTCTCTATGCTGTTAACTTTCATTGTACTGGAATCGCACGGAATTTACAAGCCGTTTTCGCATTTGTGGTAACGATTCAGAACCCCTTCGTAAAATTGCCGCTTCGCGGATAGCTCTGGATCATTTCCACTTGAAAATCACAATACCCACAATCGCCACGGCCATGCCGATGGCTTTCCGCCACTCCCAGGGCTGCTTCTCCACACCGAACCATCCGAACAGTTCGATAATATATGCTACAGCAAGCTGAGCGACCACAATAAGCATTACCGCTTTGGCCGGTCCCAGGGCATCCATACTGCGGATCACAGTGTAGGTGATAAAGGCTCCGATGGCCCCTCCCAAAAGCATATATCTGGGCTCCACCTGCGCTATCTTCAAGAATGAAGTCCGCTCCGTACACAGCCATGCCCCCAGACATACCAGCAATGCTGTAAACTGCACAAATGCACTGGCGGTCCAGATGCCGGTGGATTTCGTCACCTGGGTGTTGAACACTCCCTGGATGCTCATCAGCGCACCGGAAACTAAAGCAATCAAAAAACCGATCATAGGATTCTACCACCTTTTCTTTTTAGTAGTAGTCTATCCTGTGACCGGTTCGTTCATTCATATTTTATTGTAACGGTTTTAGTTCTCTGTACCACCTACCTGTCCGGCTATGGTCTCGTCCAGCTGCTGTACCAGAGTAGTCACGTCGTCACCGTTCCATACCTTGGAAAACAGTACTTCCAACTGCATCCAGAAATTTCCCGTCTCTAGCATCTTCGGCAATGACACACTGTCCGCATACTCATCGGCAAAGATCATAAGCGCACCGTTGTCTGCATTCTCTGCCGCCTGAAGACTTGCCGGCATTTTGCCGGAGCGTTCATACAGGCCGTCCGCATATCCTTCTGCCAGATACGCTGCGAAGCAGTCCGCCAGTTCCTTGTGTTCCGAATAGCCGTTGATGACTGCCGCTCCCGTAACAGACAAAGATCTGCTCTGCAGTTCGGCGCTGACATCCGGCATACGGGCAATTCCGTAATTAAATGCAAGGCTGCCGTCCGCTTTTGCCTCTTCCAGCCGTTTGACCACATCCGTGGTTCCGATGGTGAACATGGTCTTGCCATCGATAAAGTCCTGGATCACAGAATCATAAGTCACCGTATCGGATTCAATAAAGAAGAACTGGTTCAGTGCCTTGTACACTTCCAGACACTGAATGGTCTCCGGATTATTGATATCAATATCATTTCTGTCATCCCCGGGATCACCGCCTACGATCATGTAGTTGCCTACGATCCAGTAGTTGTAGAAAATATTGTTCACATCCCATTTCATGACACCTTCCACACCTTCCGGTGCATCAAAGGTATCTGCAATATTCAGCAGATCATCCACTGTGGAGGGAAGTGCTTCCGCGAAATACTGCTCTGCCAGCGCATTTACCGCTGCCTCATCCGCTGTCACCTGTTCCGTGGTCTGGTCTTCCGGAAGAGAATCTTCCTCGATGATCTCTTCTCCTTCCCCTATGGGTTCATCATTCTCACTGCTTCCCGCCAGTTCCTTCTCCGCCTGCTGGGTTGCCCAGGTTCGAAGATAATCTTCATTATATACCAACGCACTGGTATCAAAATAAACCGGGTAACCGATCAGCTTCTGATCATAGGTTACCGCAGACAGAGCCGCCTGGGAAAAATGGTCTGTATTGCAGATTCCCACAGTGTCAGGCACTTTCGATGCCAGTCCTGCCAGATAAGCCTTTTCCAGAGAGTCACTGCTCAACAGGTAGATATCCGGTATCTGATCGGAATGCAGGGTCTCCTGATTGATAGCTTCCAGATATTCACTGTCAGAAGTAAGTACGGGAATCACACGGACTCCATTGTTCTGTTCTCCGAAGGATACTGCTGCCGCATTGATATAACCGGACAATGCCTCATCGGAATACCAGCAATAGATTGTCTCCTTTCCTCGAAACAGCTGCAGTCCGCTTCCGCTCTCCTGTGTCTGACTCATCTCCTGCGTACTTCCGTAAACAGCTGCAGCAGCCATGGCTATCACAGCTGCTGTAGCGATAATTCTTTTTTTCAAAAACATAAATTCACCTAAACCTCTTATTCGATACAGGTGTCCAAAATAGCAATCATTTCGTCCACATTTTCCCGGGTAATCACGAGAGGCGGTACGAAGCGGATAATGTCCGCACCGGCATTGATCAGAATTAATCCCTTCTCCAATGCTCTGTTAATAATGTCTCCTACCGGATGGTCAAATACCAGTCCCTGCATCAGTCCCACACCACGGCGTTCTTTGATACAGTCATACTTGTCTGCCAGTTCGTTCAGACGCTGTTCCAGATAGGGAGCCACCTCTCTCACATGTTCTATTATATGGTCCTCTTCGAATAAATCAAGCACTTTTTCCACTGCTGCGCAGGCTAAGGGGTTACCGCCGTAGGTGGTTCCGTGATCTCCCGCTGTCAGAGAATGCTGTGCTACTTTCTCCGTCATCATAAATGCACCTACCGGTACACCGCAGCCCAGTGCCTTGGCAGAAGTCATGATGTCCGGCTTCACGCCGAAACGCTGCCATGCATACATGTAACCGGTACGTCCCATGCCGCACTGGATCTCATCCAGAATCAGCAGGATATCCCGCTCATCGCACAGATCACGAACCTGTTTTAAGAATTCTTCATTAGCGGGACGCAGTCCGCCCTCGCCCTGTACAGTCTCCATAATGATGGCACAGGTCTTGTCTGTCACCTGATCCAGCACACTCTGGAAATCATTCAGTTCTGCAAATTTGATATGTCCGATCATGGGCTGGAACGCCTCACGATACTTGGGGTTGCCCGTTACTGACAAAGCTCCCATGGTTCTGCCGTGGAAGGAGTGATTCATGGCAATGATCTCATGGTCGGTACAGCCATCCTTCAGATACGCATATTTTCTGGCAGCCTTAATGGCACCTTCCACTGCTTCCGCACCGGAATTGGTGAAAAAGACACGATCCATGCCGGATACTTTTTTGATCTTACGAGCCGCCTCGATGGCAGGCACGTTGTAATAATAATTGGAGGTGTGGATCACCTTGTCGATCTGTGCTTTCAGCGCATCGTTGTATGCCTTGTTCTGATAGCCCAGGGCAAATACAGCGATTCCCGCTACGAAATCCAGATATTTTTTACCGTCGGTATCATACAGATGTACACCTTCGCCCTTGTCCAGAACAATCTGATACCGGTTATAAGTATGCAACAGGTCTTTTTCCGCCTCTGCAATATATTCTTTCATGGTGTCGCTCATTTTTCCTCTCCATTCCGCAGACGTTCTTTTCGTCAAGGAAACGCAAACCAAATTTCTAATTTGGTTTTGCGATAATGGCTACTTTGTGACGCCTGCGGCACAAATAGCCGGGTGCGGAATAAGCTGCCAGGCTTATTCTGCACACTTTTTTCACTCCTCATCGGATACGATCGCAGTTCCGATACCCTGATTGGTGAAGATCTCCAACAACAGGCAGTGTGCCAGACGTCCATCCAGAATATGCACACGGTTTACACCGTTGCGGATCGCAGAAGTACAGTTGTTCAGCTTCGGCAGCATACCACCGCCGATGTAACCGTCGTGGATCAGCCCCTCTGCCTCGGAAGCTGTCAATCTGGAAATAAATGTGGACTTGTCATTGATGTCCTTGTACAATCCCTCGATATCCGTCAGAAATGCCAGTTTCTCCGCATGTACTGCTTTTGCGATAGCGCAGGCCGCATCATCCGCATTGATATTGTAGGTGTGATAATCCTTGTCCAGTCCAATGGGAGCGATGATGGGCAGGTAATCCTTCTCCAGCATGTCAAAGAGAATATCCGGATTCACGCCGGTGATCTCACCCACATAACCGATGTCCTGACCGTCGGAATATTTTTTCTCTACCTGAAGCAGGCCGCCGTCTTTACCGCTGACACCTACTGCTTTCACGCCCAGCTCTTCCACCATGGTCACAAGGCTCTTATTTACCTTGTTCAGTACCATTTCCGCGATCTCCATCGTCTCCTCATCGGTGACACGCAGACCGTTGACGAACTTTGCCTCTTTTCCGACCTTGCCGACCCAGCGGCTGATCTCCTTACCGCCGCCGTGAACGATGATGGGCTTGAAACCTACCAGTTTCAACAACGTTACGTCCTTGATGACGTTTTTCTGCAGTTCCTCATTGCTCATGGCGCTGCCGCCGTATTTTACCACGATGATCTTACGGTTGAATTTCTGTATGTAAGGAAGCGCCTCGATCAGCACCTCTGCTTTTTTCATTACCTGTTCCATATCTTTTTCCATTTTTATCCTCATTTCCGCAGATACCGTGATCCGCCTGTCATTTATCTTTCCGGTCGTTCTTTTTTAGGAACGATAGTCCGCATTGATCTTCACATAATCATAGCTTAAATCACAGCCCCATGCGGTAGCTTCTGCCTCACCCATATGCATATCCACCAGTGCGGTGACTTCCGGATCGGAGAGGATCTTCGTGGCCTCTTCCTCGCTGTAATCACATGCCACACCATTACCGAAGATATGAATCTTGCCGCTCTTACTCTCAAAATACAGATCCACATTTTCCGGGTCGAATTTGGCTCCGGAATAACCCAGTGCACAGAGGATACGTCCCCAGTTGGCATCATGTCCGAAGATAGCTGCCTTGGTCAAAGAAGAACAGATCACGGATTTTGCCAGAGTTCTGGCATCTTCCTTGCTGACTGCGTTTATTACTTTGGTCTCGAACAGTGCTGTGGCGCCTTCGCCATCTCCTGCCATTTTCTTTGCCAGGAATGTAGTGATCTCATGCAGTGCCTTGCAGAAGTTGTCGTAATCCTCGCCCTCTGCGGTAATCTCCTCGTTGCCAGCCATGCCGTTGGCCAGCACCAGCAGTGTATCATTGGTGGAAGTATCTCCATCCACGGAGATCATGTTGAAGGAATCCACTACATCTGCGCTGACGCACTTCTGCAGCATCTCCTTGGAAATTTTCACATCTGTGGTTACAAAACCTAACATCGTGCACATATTCGGATGGATCATACCGGAACCCTTGCACATACCGCCCAGAGTCACAGTCTTGCCACCGATCTGTGTCTCGATGGCGATCTCCTTGGAAATGGTATCGGTGGTCATAATGGCATGGGCTGCATCGGAGCCAGCCTCCAGAGTATCTGCCTTGGCTGCCACCAGTTTCTCGATGCCAGCGGTGATCTTGTCTACGGGAATCTGCATACCGATGACACCGGTGGATGCAACCAGTACGGCATCGGTGGGCACGCCCAACAGTTCTCCGGCACATTTTGCTTCTGCTTCACAGCAGTCCAGTCCCTGTTTGCCGGTGCAGGCATTGGCGATTCCCGAATTGACTACCACTGCCTGTGCAAATGCAGAATGTTCCACGATCTGCTTATCCCACAGTACAGGAGCCGCCTTTACCACATTGGAGGTAAAAGTACCGGCTACGGTACAAGGTGCCTTACTTACGATCAGTGCCATATCTTTACGATTCTGATATTTAATGGCAGCCTCCACACCTGCTGCCTCAAAGCCTTTTGCTGCGGTCACACCGCCCTGGATCTGTTTCATGTTGGAATAATCTCCTTTCGCTTCCGTTTTATTTATGATGTCGGGGTCAAAAGCCCCCGACTTTGATGCCTACGGATTGCTCCGTG
>OIAG01000362.1_pt1 | contig 22420 bp, 19 predicted proteins | sample 1580701 | NCBI WGS metagenome assembly OIAG01 (sample SAMEA3882551, study PRJEB24775) | human gut metagenome | biome: human-associated habitat; feature: intestine environment; material: feces | place: Netherlands | collected 2009/2010 | reverse complement strand
GCATCACTTGTCGTGCTTGGACTGATTTTAATTATGGTTATTGTTGGACCATATATTAGAGGCTACGATTTTGTTTCAAAGAATGTAAAAGAGAAGAATCAGGGAATGAGCGCAAAGTACTGGTTTGGAACTGATTATCTGGGACGTGACTTGTTCTCGCGTGTTTGGATGGGTGCAAGAGCATCTATCATTATTGCGCTTGTGGCAACAGCATTAAAGCTGATTGTAGGAACACTTTATGGTGCAGCAATGGCACATTTTGGCGGTTGGATCGATGACGTAATGATGCGTATAATTGAGGTAATCAACTCTCTGCCAAGTCTTTTGATCACCATTTTGATCATGATGGTTCTTGGCAACAATTTGTTTGCTCTTCTCGTTGCACTTAGTATTACTGCATGGTGCAGTACTGCCAGACAGGTTCGTGGTATGATTAAGCAGTTAAAGGAATCAGAGTATGTATATGCGGCAGAGGTACTTGGTGCAAAGCCATCACGTATTATCTTAAAGCATTATGTGCCGAACATGCTTGGAATTTTGATCTTAAATATGTCTACCTCCATTCCGGCATTCATCTTCACTGAGGCAGGACTTAGTTTCCTTGGAATTGGTCTGACTGCACCAGAGATCAGTCTTGGCGATTTCACAGGGACAGCAGACACTTGATTTCTACCCAACACAGCTGATTTGGCCGTGTGTGATTTTATGTGTAATCGTTATGGCATTTAACCTGCTCGGCGATGGACTGCGTGATGCACTTGACCCGAGACTTCGCCAGTAAGACAAAGGAGAAACTATGAGTGACCAGAAAAATGATAAGATATTAGAAGTGAAAAATTTAAAAGTGTCCTACCATACCTATGCAGGCGAAGTAAAATCCGTGCGTGGTGTTTCCTTTGATTTGAAAGAAGGAGAGGCAATTGCCATTGTAGGTGAGTCTGGCTGTGGAAAATCTGTTACAGCAAAGTCCATTATGGGTCTTATTAAAGGACCACAGGGCGAGATCAAGCAGGGCAGCGAGATTTTATATCACAGTGATAATATACTTAATTATAATAAGAAGCAGTGGCAGGCATATAAGGGCGGTGAGGTTGCAATTATCTTCCAGGATGCACTTGCTTCATTAAATCCAACCATGCGTGTTGGAAAGCAGATCATGGAAAATCTGATGGCACATAAGCATATGACAAAGGATGAGGCAAAGAAGGAAGCAGTAAGAATGCTTCAAAAAGTTGGTATTCCTGAGCCGGAAAAGCGTGTGCGTCAGTATCCGCATGAGTTCTCAGGCGGTATGAGACAGCGTGTTATGATTGCAATTGCGTTTGCCTGTGACCCGAAGATCCTGATTTGTGATGAGCCAACAACAGCGCTTGACGTAACCATACAGGGACAGATCCTTGATATCATTAAGGAACTGCAAAGAGAGCATAACACATCAGTCATCATGATTACACATGATCTTGGTGTTGTAGCAAATATTGCGCAGAAGATTGCCGTTATGTACTCCGGTGTGATTGTAGAGCGCGGAAACTGCGAGGATATTTTCTATCGTCCGAGACATCCGTAGACATGGGCATTGATTCGTTCTGTGCCGAGACTTGACCTTGAGAATAAGCAGGTACTTGCATCAATTCCAGGAACACCGCCAGATTTGTTAAATCCGCCAGTTGGATGTCCATTCTGTACAAGATGTGAGTACTGCATGGAAATCTGTAAAGAGCAGATGCCTGAGGTTACAGAGTTTGGTGATGGACATGAGGCGAGCTGTTGGCTGCATCACCCATTAGCACCAAAGGTGGAGATGCCGGGAGAAGCTTGACGTTTCTAAGCTCAAGCATGTCGAAAGGAATATTGAATATGAACAACGAAAAAGAAGTGCTCTTTTCAGTGAGCCACTTAAAGAAATATTTTCAGGTAGGCAAAAATGCTACCTTAAAGGCCGTTGACGATGTTTCCTTTGAGATCTACAAGGGAGAAACGCTCGGCATGGTAGGAGAGTCTGGATGTGGAAAGACCACATGTGGACGAACCTGTATCGGATTGTACAGCAGAACTGATGGAGAAGTTTTGTTTAAAGGAAAGGATCCGCAGAAATTGACTGGAAAGGAAAAACAGAACTACAAAAAGTCTGTTCAGATGGTTTTCCAGGATCCGTATGGCTCTCTTGATCCGCGTATGACAGTTGCTGAGATCATTGGAGAAGGAATTGATATTCATCATTTGGCTAAAAACAAAAAGGAAAGAAATGAGCGCATCTACCATTATTTGGAGCTTGTCGGCTTAAACAGAGAGCATGCGAATCGTTTCGTTCATGAGTTTTCAGGCGGTCAGAGACAGCGTATCGGTATTGCACGCGCGCTTGCAGTAGAGCCAGAGTTTCTTGTACTTGATGAGCCAATTTCAGCGCTTGATGTTTCCATTCAGGCACAGATCGTAAACTTATTGATTGACCTGCAAAAGCGAATGGGATTAACATATTTATTTGTTGCCCATGATCTGTCCATGGTAAAGCATATCTCAGACCGTGTTGCAGTATTGTATTTAGGTACCTTAGTTGAGCTGACCACTTCTGAGGAGCTGTACGCAAATCCGCAGCACCCGTATACACGAGCATTGCTGTCAGCAATTCCGATTCCAGATCCAAAGATCGAGCAGGAAAGAGATGCTAAAAAGATTCGTCTTGAAGGTGAAGTGCCAAGTCCTATCAATTCCCCGGCAGGATGTAAGTTCCAGGGAAGATGTAAATGCGCAATGCCAATCTGCAGACAGGAGATGCCAAAGCTTCGTGATATTGGCGGAGGTCATTTCGTTGCCTGTCATATTTGCGATCCATCAAATGGATGTGAGACAGGAAAATGCGTATGACACTGAGTAGAAAAGAGATGGTAAAGAAGGCCGCATTAGATGTATTAAAGGCATTTATAATCGGAGTTGCAGCCGCAGCAGCCACAGCTGTCATTTTATTTGCATGTGGATTTCTCTTTGGCAGTTTTCAGATAGTAAACGGCTTTGAAGTTGTAAAGGACGGTCTTTTGCTGATTGGTGCAACTGGTCTTTTTCTGGTGGCAGGAATGCTTCTTGCAAAAGGAAAAAAAGAAAATGCAGATGAGAAAAAAGAAGCAAAGAATGGATGGAGACAGCATTTTAGCGTAATTGGTTTAAAGACAGTTGTTCTGATGATAAGTGTTGCATTTTTGCTGCTTGCGTCTGTGGCAGACTTGATTTTACTTAATCTTTGATGCGTATTTATTGTAGTAAGTCGCTATAGAATATTCCTATAGCGACTTATTACTTTTTTCTTATAGACAATAACCTAGAAAAAAGGTATGATTTAAAGGAATTGTACGAGTAAAATAGTACTAAAAGGTTTAAACTTTTGATATAGAAGGAGATTACGAAAATGGATTATAAATTTGAGACACGATGTATTCACAGAGAGAATGAGCATGAGGAAGGTCATCCATATGGTTCTGTATGCACACCAATCTACCAGACAGCAACTTTTTATCATCCGGGTATTGGACAGACAACGGGCTTTAATTATACAAGAGAGAGCAACCCAACCAGAACGGAGTTAGAGGATATAGTGACTTCTCTTGAGGAAGCAAAAGATACCGTAGCTTGTGCAAATGGTATGGCAGCAATTGTGCTGTGCATGGAACTGTTTGAGTCTGGAGACCATATCGTGTGCTCAGAGGATTTGTATGGTGGATCTGTGCGTATGTTCCAGACAACAGGTGAGAAGCGTGGCTTGACCTTTACTTATGTAAATACAGCAGATGCCGCAGCAACAGAGGCAGCAATAAAGAGCAACACAAAAGCTCTTTACATAGAGACACCAAGCAATCCGACTATGCAGATCACCGACCTTGCAAAGATGAAGAGTCTTGCAGACAAGTACAATCTTCTTTTAATCGTAGACAATACCTTCTTATCACCTTATTTTCAGAAGCCAATCCGTTTTGGCGCGGACCTTGTTATTCACAGCGGAACAAAGTTTTTAGGAGGACATAACGATACATTGGCTGGATTTTTATCTACCTCAAGAGAGGATCTTGCAGCAAAAATCCGTTACTTATACAAAACTGTTGGAAGCTGCCTGGCTCCGTTTGACAGCTATCTGTTAATCCGTGGCATAAAGACACTGCCAATTCGTATGGAGCGTCAGCAGGAGAATGCGCTTGCAATAGCAAAGTGGCTGCAGACACAGAAAAAGATTAAGCAGGTTTACTACATTGGTCTGGAGGATCATCCAGGATATGAAATCAATAAGAAGCAGACGACTGGATTTGGAAGCATGATTTCTATTCGCACCGACAGTGAGGCAACAGCGCGCCGCGTACTTGAGCGTATTCGTCTTATTACCTACGCAGAGAGTCTTGGCGGAGTTGAGTCATTAATGACTTATCCTATGCTTCAAACACACGGAGATGTTCCAGTTGAGACAAGAGAGCGTCTTGGAATCACCGAAGACTTCCTACGTTTTTCAGTTGGAATCGAAAATGTAGATGATTTGATCGCTGATCTTGATCAGGCATTAAATGGAGAAGACTGATATAAAGTGATGATTTGACAAGACAGAGCAGACAAGATGTGGAGGTTTCAATTTGAAATACGATTTTGATAAAATTACAGACCGCAAAGGTACAGACTGTTTAAAATATGATTTTGCAAAAGAGCGTGGCAGACACGAAGGTATTTTACCTCTTTGGGTAGCTGATATGGATTTTCCAACACTGCCACAGGTCAGTGAGCGTCTTAGAAAAATCACTGAGCATGGAATTTATGGCTACAGTGATGCTAAGGAGCCGTATTTTCAGGCACTTTTAGGCTGGTATGAAAAGCATTTTTCATGGAAAATTCAGAAGGAATGGCTGATCAAGACACCAGGTGTTGTCTTTGCACTTGCAGCGGCAGTGCGCGCTTACACAAAGCCAGGTGAGGCAGTTTTATTACAGCAGCCTGTTTACTACCCATTTAGTGAGGTAATTGCAGATAATGAGCGTGTTATAGTAAATAGCCCGCTAAAGCTGACTGACGGCCATTATGAAATTGATTTTTACGATTTTGAACAGAAGATTCGCGATAATCATGTAAAGCTGTTTTTACTGTGCAGTCCGCATAACCCAGTTGGACGCGTATGGAAAAAATGGGAGTTAGAAAAGATTGGAGAAATCTGCATCCGCTATGGAGTAATTGTAGTAAGCGATGAAATTCACAGCGACTTTACATGGGGAGAGAATAAGCATCTGATGTTTGCATCTTTATCTGACGATTTTGCAAACATAAGCATTACATGCACGGCACCTAGTAAAACTTTTAACTTAGCTGGTCTTCAAGTTTCAAACATCTTTATTCCAAACGAGACACTTAGGTTTAAGTTTAAAAAGGCAGTAGATGCAGCTGGCTACAGTCAGGTTAATGTGATGGGCTTAGAGGCGTGTCAGGCAGCTTATGAGTACGGTGAAGAATGGCTGACTCAGTTAAAGGAATATCTGAAAGATAACATTGCATTTGTGCGTGAATTTATTCAGACAAGGCTTCCAAAGCTTACTATGATTGAACCAGAGGGTACTTACCTTTTATGGATTGATTTTCGTGCGTTTGGTCTGACAGAGGCACAAAGGCAGGATCTGATCGAAAATAAGGCAAATCTTTGGCTGGACAGCGGTGCAATGTTTGGACCTGACGGAGAGGGCTTTGAACGCTTTAATGTTGCATGTCCACGCTCTGTATTAAAGCAGGCATTTGAGCAACTAGAGGCAGCTGTAAATAGCTTATAAGGGAAAATTGAGATTTATTATGTAGAAAAGGAATGACAAAAAGTATGGGAAAATTACTCGAACCAAGCCAGAATATTGAACGCAGCATCATGAAGAAATATAGAAAAGAGCTGTGGAATCCATTTATTAAGGCAGTAAAGAATTACGAACTGGTTCAGGAAAATGATAAGATTGCAGTTTGTATATCAGGCGGAAAGGATTCTATGCTGATGGCAAAGCTGATGCAGCTGCTTCAGCGCTATGGCGATGTTCCATTTGAATTAACCTTTCTGGTTATGGATCCGGGATATAATGAAAAAAATCGTAAAAAGATTGAGGAAAATGCAAAGATACTTAATGTTCCAATTACGGTTTTTGAAACGAATATTTTTGATGTTGCAAATAGTGTGGATAAGTCACCATGTTATTTGTGCGCAAGAATGCGCCGTGGTTATTTGTACAGCAAGGCTAAGGAACTTGGATGCAATAAAATTGCGCTAGGTCATCATTTTGATGATGTAATAGAGACAACATTGATAGGCATGTTTTATGCATCGCAGTTAAAGGCAATGATTCCCAAGCTGCACAGCACAAATTTTGAGGGCATGGAGTTGATACGTCCGATGTATTGCATTCATGAGGAAGATATTATTGCATGGATGAATTACAATGGATTAGAATTTATTCAGTGTGCCTGTCGCTTTACAGAAAATTATACTTTAAATAATAATGAAGGCGGAATGTCAAAGCGTCAGGAGATAAAGATGCTGATTCGCCAGTTAAAGAAGGATAATCCACTGATTGACAAAAGTATTTTCAACAGTATCCATGCAGTAAGCCTTGACACTATGCCGGGCTACAAAACACATGGAAAGACATATTCCTTCTTAGATAACTATTATAATAATGAAAGAAGTGAAGAGCAGCTGTAAAAATGGAAGGAAAAAATGGAATACGAACATATTGTGCATTCATTTGAGCCGATTTTTGACAGTGCATCACAGATCTTAATTCTAGGTACGCTGCCATCAGTTAAATCCAGAGAAACTAATTTTTATTATGGACATAAGCAAAATCGCTTTTGGAAGGTTTTGGCAGCATTGTTTCAGGAACCGATACCAGAAACAATAGATGAGAAGAAGCATTTGCTTCTTAGGCATCATATTGCCATATGGGACGTAATTCAAAGCTGCGATATTAAGGGCTCAAGTGACAGCAGTATTAAAAATGTTGAGCCGACAGAGTTAAGAAAGATACTTGATGCATCAAATATAAAACAAATCTATGCAAACGGCAGCAAGGCAGGGCAATTATATAAAAAATATCAGCTTCCACTTACAGGGATGGAAGCTGTTGTTTTGCCATCAACAAGTCCGGCAAATGCAGCATGGTCACTTGAACGGCTGTGTGAAGCATGGAGAAAAATAAAGTGTTAGGAATTTTATTAATATGGATGTTTTTGAATATGGAAATCCGAATGCATCGCTTATTATTTTGCAGATGATTGGTGATCATGATATTGAAATGATTGATCACGAATTTGATCTGATTCAGAAAGCAGTTTCGGATGAATTATGCCTTATTGCATGTAAAGTGGATGACTGGAATCGGGATTTGTCACCTTGGAAAGCACCAGCTGTTTTCAAAAGCGAATCTTTTGGAGAAAATGCAGCCAAAACACTGAGCGAGGTTCTTACATATATAGGAGAAAAGAAACAGCCCTGCATCATTGGCGGATATTCGCTTGCAGGGTTATTTGCTCTGTGGGCAGCAACAAAGACTGACCGCTTCAGCAAAGTGGCAGCAGCGTCTCCATCCGTCTGGTTTCCGGGGTTTACCGAGTATATAAAAGAAAATAATATAAAAGCAAAAGCAGTTTATCTCAGTCTTGGAGATCGTGAAGAAAAAACAAGAAATCCTGTTATGGCAACAGTAGGCCATGCGATACGCAGTGTATATGAAACTATTTCTGATAGTGGAATCAATACAATTCTTGAGTGGAATCAGGGAAATCACTTTAAAGATGTGGACATAAGGATGGCGAAAGCGCTCACGTGGAGCATTAGAGCTACAGTTCACGGATAAGCTAATATTTTACTTGCATAAACAGAAAAAATACGATATATTGAATATAGAGTAACGACCGTGGTTTTGTAGAAAGGAGAAAAAATATGAAGAGACGATCAAAGTTTTCTATTCAGGTATATCGAGCGATAACAGTGACAGCGATTGGACTTATGATTGGAGCAGCACCTATGCGCGTGATGACGGTGCAGGCACAGGAAACACAGAAAAATCAGGAACAGCAGTCAGATTATCAGAAATTGGACTATAAGGTATTTGAGGACAGTTCAGAGAGACTGCTTGAGTGGTCTGATATTTATATGCTGTCAAATGAGGATATTCGAATTGCAAAAAATGAGATATATGCGCGTCATGGACGGCGCTTTGCAAGTACAGATCTGCAGTCTTATTTTGATCAGATGGCATGGTACAATGGGACAGTTCAGCCTCAAAATTTTGATTCTGGATGCCTGAATGCAGTTGAAGTTGCAAATATTAGTTTTTTGGACAGTGAGCAGCAGGCAGGGACAGGATCAGATAACAAGTCTGTTGTAGAAAAAGAGATCAGCCTACAAAAGCAAGAGAAAGAAATGTACACAGCAAAGATCAATGACAGAATTGGTCTGAGCAGCTTTGCAGATACTGCTGTTGTAAAATACAATGCATCAGATGAACTGACATCTTATGATGCGGAGGCATCGGCCGTGCAGATGGGCGCTTTTTATGAGAAAAATGGCGAAATTTTTGGAAATATCGGATTTGACAAGAGTATTAGCTATGCAAATGAAGGAAGTATATGCGCCTGGTATCAAAATCATGAATACAGACTTGTATGTGAAAACAGTGTGGCAAGCGAAGATTATAGTCAATATGAGGATACGTATGTCATGTATGAAGATGACAGAAGGCTGTTTGAATACAAAAAGATGGATGAGCATATAAGCGGCGGTGCCAGTCCGGGTTATTGGCTTCTGACGCAGGATGCGATTTATGTTGGTAATTATGATGGTCTTTTGGTATTGGACTGGAATGGAACTGTATTGACACAATCTGATCAGTACATATATGCGTTTGATGTGTATGAAAATCAGGTATATATGAGAACAAAAGATGATCATCTGGCATGTGCAGACGTACAGACGCTTGCTAATGCGCATGAGATACGCTATGCATTTGATGAGGAAAGCGAGCGTTCCTATGAAGCGGCTGGGAACTTTATTTATCAGTCATATGGTGCACTGTGGCGCTACGATATCGGTGAATCGGATGCAAGTGATAATATGAAGGTGCTGGATGTAGACTGTGATTGGGGACAATTGTGTACATCAGATAGCTATGCCTATGGAATCAGCACCACACCAGTTAGAGATGGAGTGGCAATAGAGCGGATTTCTTATTTGACAGGAGAAAAAGAGACAGCTTGTGTGATTAAAAATGTGGGTTTTGCATTCTTAGATCACGCACAAGGCAGCAAACTTTATTTGCAGTTAGGACCAGATAAAAATGACTGGACTGGACAGGGAAGAAACTTTAATATGGTGACAATTGCAATTGACTTTTGGACAGGAACTGTGGAAGTACTTGCCGCAGGATGGTATTCGTGATAGTTTAACATAAAAAAAGCCAAGGAAGAGTCTGGATATATTAGCAGACTTTTCCCTGGCTTAAATTTTAAGCTTTCTTTGTTTCCTTGCTTACAAGACGCTTTCCGGAATGGAGTACGATTGTAAGACCAAGGATGATCAGAAGAACTGCGATAATTAACTGAAGTCCTTCAACCATGAATACGGCTGTTCCAGCCTGATATGCATTTACAAGAGCAATGAAACGCTCAACAAGTGCGGTGAAGGTAACACAAAGCATGATGATTAACGGAGGGAACAAGTTCCTGGAAGGACATACGGCCGATACGGGCAACAGAATCAAGTGTACTGAGTGCAAGTGCAGATACACACATCGTCATGATACACTGAGCAATGTGAACAGGAATACCAAACATCTCAAGAAATCCGGCAACACCTGCGGAGAAGATCTGGAACGGAGTTCCGGTAGCGGCAGTGCCGTCAGCGGAAGCAGCAGCACCGGCAACGCACAGTGCCAAAACAGCAAGCAAACTCTCAAGAATCATAGCACCATAACCAACTTTTAACATATCTTTCTCATTGGAGATGGTTTTAGAAGATGTACCAGAAGAAACAAGGCTGTGGAAACCGGAAACAGCACCGCAGGCAACAGTTACAAACAAGATTGGGAACATATCGCCAAGCTTTTCATTGTGGAAACCAGTGTAAACTGGAAGCATGTTAAAACGAAGCGCTGTTGTCAAAAAGAAACTAGAAATGGCGCAAATACTAGGATAGAACAACACTTAAAAGGTATCATGTTAGCCCAGATTTGTTCGAAAAACAGGCACAAAAGAACAGTTGAAGAAAAAAATGAAAAAATTTAAAAAAAACTGTTGACAAATCGCTTGTGATGTTATATACTAATAAATGTCTTGAGGAACACGAAAGACAACAATAAAACATCGGGGTGTGGCTCAGCTTGGCTAGAGCGCCTGGTTTGGGACCAGGAGGCCGCAGGTTCGAATCCTGTCACCCCGATCCTTTTTATGGAAAAATGTTTTATACTATGGTGGGTATAGCGCAGTTGGTTAGCGCGCCAGATTGTGGCTCTGGAGGCCTAGGGTTCGAATCCCTATATCCACCCTTGCAGGTTAAGTCCCTGCGACGTTGGGCTATCGCCAAGCGGTAAGGCACAGGACTTTGACTCCTGCATTACGTTGGTTCGAATCCAACTAGCCCAGGATGGGATACTAGCTCAGTCGGTAGAGCACTTGACTTTTAATCAAGGTGTCGCGGGTTCGAATCCCGCGTGTCTCACGATTTTATACCTGAGAAGCAGATGATGCTCCTCAGGTTTTTTTATTGCAAAAAATCAGAAGAAAAGAGGTGTGAATTATGTTGAGCCTTTTTAAGAAAAATAAAATCAAATTAACGAGAATATGAAGTATATCTGCTATTAAAAGAAAAAGAAGGTGACGAAAAATCAAAGGAAATTCTGGAACAGTGTGATGATGTCATTTATGAAAATGAAGAGACATTGAACTATATATTAAGAGAATATGCAAATAAGATCGAATTATAATATATAGCCTGTGAATGTTGGGAGAAATTCTGATATTTATAGGCTTCTATTTTTAGAAAAGGATAAAAATATTTTCTTGAGTTTGTAATATGCTTGCACATAATAAAAAAAACATGTATGATGATATTGTACTGAACTGTGAAACGGAATGCTTGATAAAATTTGTGACTTTAGAGAGGAGAAAATGACAATGAGAAGAAAAATTCAGGTAAAAGAAAGACAGCCGCAGTTTTGTGTAGTAACAGGAATCACATTCACACAAGTGGATGCCTGGTTTGGAAACACGATGAGAGATTTAAAGATGGATCTCATCTATCCAAAGGATGCTGGTAAAAAGTATCCATGTGTTGTGTGGATCTGCGGAGGAGCATGGATTCAGATGGATCGTTCTGCGCATTTGGCTTATTTGTCTAACCTTGCACAGCAGGGATTTGTTGTTGCATCGGTAGAATATCGCACAAGCAACGAGGCAAAGTATCCGGCACCGTTGCAGGATGTAAAGGCAGGAATTAGATATTTGCGCGCACATGCAGAACGTTTTTGCATTGATCCAGATCGTATAGGTGTTATGGGAGAGTCGGCAGGCGGCTATTTGACATGTATGGCAGCCCTGGCAGATGACCCGATTTATGATGTTGGAGAAAATTTGGAATATTCAAGTGCCGTACAGGCTGCATGCCCATGGTATCCGCCTACAGATTTTCGCGGATTTTTGTACAGCGATCCAGAGCAGTGTGCAGCAGCACCAGAATCACTTCTTTTAGGAAAAAATGTGATGAGACATCCAGAAGAAGCATTAGCGTGCTGCCCGGTCAGCTTTGTAACAAAAGATGCGCCGCCATTTTTAATTATTCACGGAGATAATGATCATACTGTGCCGTTTGGACAGGGAGAAGAACTTCACGATGAGCTTGAAAAGGCAGGCTGTGATGTGACGCTGCTTTCCATTGAAAATGCAGATCATGCAGATATCCATTTCTTCCAAAAGCAGATATGGGATGAGATTTGTGCTTTCTTTAAGACAAAGCTGTAAACAAAGAAAAAGAGGACTGCTTTTCTTTCGAAAAGCAATCCTCTCGCCCCTGCCAAGGAGTGCAGTTGAGGGGACTTGAACCCCTACCCAAGTACATGGACATGAACCTGAATCATGCGCGTATGCCAATTCCGCCACAACTGCAAATACACTTGTCTGCATTGGTTATTATGAAAACAGTGCGGGCGACAGGACTTGAACCTGCACGTCATTGACACTAGAACCTAAATCTAGCGCGTCTGCCAATTCCGCCACGCCCGCTTGCTATTCACAATCTGACATCGTGACGCTTGCCCCAATGCATGAAGTATAATATCATAACAATATCGTTTTGTCAACAAGAATTTTCAAAACTTTCAAAAAGTTGATAAAAATAGCAATAAGACTTGCAGTTTTACGCATTTCCTGTTACAATAAACTACAGTTATGCCGATGAAAACAAAATTGGACACAATATATAGTGGTACTGTATATTGTGCTTCGTACAAAACAACAGCAGGCAGAATGAGAGGTAGCACAGCCATGATAGAAAAAGAACGTCAAAGTGAATTAATTAGAAAGTTCGTCGTATCACAGGAAATGCCAGATGACGAGATTGGAGATCTGAGCCTGGACGAGCTTACTTATATTTACTTCAACACAGAGATTGCAAAAAAAGATGAGAAATATAAGGCAATTCATTTCCCGATTAAGCAGCAGATTATTTATTGGGGTGTTGTCGATGCGATTAAGAAAGCAGAGACACTGTATGTTGCATTTACAGAAAGACCGAAGTATCCGTATCTTGATCCGGGCAGAAATGTATGGCTGTTTTCAACAGAGGATAACCTGACTAGAGCACTTAAGAAACTTGAGGAAGATCGTGGAATGCATCTGATTTATCAGAAGCTGCCAAATCAGGTAATTGTTCCGTTTTTTGCTCAGCTGTATTATTGGGGCATTGAGCAGGTGATTGTTGACAACATGAATCATCCGATGATCGTAAAGCGTTCTGATGTGATGCCAGAGATGGATCAGAAGAAGGATGAGAAGAAGCAGGATCTTTGCAATGGAAAGCTACAGGCAGCATTAATTCAGCATGCACAGTTTATGGCACAGAATCCTGATGCATCTGTATTTAAGGATGATAAAGAAAAGTTAAAGGTTTATACGATTTTAGCTAACAATGTATTCTTTGAAGTATGTGACGCTAAATTTATGGCACCGACAGTTATGGAGAAGGATGGAAAGACCTTCCGTGCGGGAGAGGAGATTCCAGAGGGTGCACGCCCTGCAATTGTGTTTATGGGAAAGAAGGATTCTGATCAGAAGGCACTTCCGCTGTTCACTGATATTACAGAGTTCATGAGAGTATATAAGCCGCATGAGATGGGTATTTCAGTTATGACTTACGAGGCAGCTGAGAAGATGGCAAAGGCAAACAATGCCGAGATTGTAATCAACAGAAATGGAACTGGACTTACTGTAAACGAGCATGTAATGGGTCTGATTGATAAGATCCGTGCAAAGAAGGAAGAAGTAAAGGCGAAAGCTGCTGAGGCAGCAGAAAATGGTGAGGAGTCCGCAAGCAAGCCAACACCTGCACCAGTTTCAAATGTACCAAAGACAGTAATGCCGACTGAGACAAAGACAGAGAGCGCATCTAATGAAGCGCAGGGTGAAGTCACATATGGAGATCTTGTTGATGAACCAGATATGCTGATTGGCGCCTTAAAGAGAACTGCAAAGGCAACAAGACAGGTAAAGCGTATGTGGTTAGCACAGCGTGTACAGGGAAGCAAGGAAGGTTATCTGTTGGTAGCAGAGACTACAAGCAGCTCTGATACCGTTCTTGAGCAGTTAAAGCTTGCTGCAAAGGATTACTTAAACGGAAAAGAAATTGAATGCCGTAGAGCAGATCCGGCAGCGTTAGCAATCGTAGATAATATTAAACCATTTTATAAAAAAGGTATTTTTGGCTAATGCTAAGAATAACGGGCCATTCTGAATCAGGCAGAGTGGCCTTTCCTTTTGATTAATAGGAGGAGCAATGAATATTCTTGATATTATTGGACCAGTTATGGTCGGCCCGTCAAGCTCCCATACAGCGGGAGCTGTTCGAATTGGCCTGGTAGCAGGAAAGCTTTTGGCAGAACCGATCAAAGAGGCACAGATTCATCTGCATGGTTCCTTCTGGGCGACTGGAAGCGGCCATGGTACAGATCGGGCAATTGTCGCCGGACTTTTGGGACTTGCAGTAGATGATGCAAGGATTCCACACAGCTTTGAGCTGGCAGATGAGGCTGGAATGAAATTTTCATTTGATCATGTAGAGCTAGTTGATGCACATCCCAATACTGTCAAGCTAAATCTTACGGGTGTAAATGGAAGTGTGCTTGAGGTAGTAGCAGCTTCCATAGGCGGCGGACGCATTCGCGTCTGTGAAATTGATGGCCTTCCAGCTAATTTTGAGGGTGATTATCCGACATTGATCGTGAGAAATATTGACCAGCCAGGACATGTGATGGAGGTTACGGCAATGCTTGGTCATAAGGGTGTCAATATCGCTACGCTTCAGCTGTTTCGTCAGAGCAGAGGAGGACAGGCTGCGATGGTCATTGAGTGTGATCAGGAGGTTCCGGCAGAGTCAATCAAGTGGCTGTCCAGACAGGAAGGAATTGTCAAAGTCACATATTTGAGTCAGGCACAAAGGGAAGATTAAAATGATGCAGTGCGAAAGGATTGAGATATGTATAAATCATTAGAAGAAATTGCGCAGGTGTCAAAACAAAAAAATATACCGTTTTGGCAGGTGATCCTTGAGGATGACTGTAAGGAGCGCATGGTGAGTCCCGAGCAGTCAAAAAAAGAATTGATGGCAATGTATCAGGCGATGAAAGAGGCAGATGCAGCCTATGATGCAAAACAAAAGTCAAGAAGCGGTATGGTAGGCGGAAATGGACAATTGTTTCATGATGCAGTCGTGTCTGGAAAAACAATCTGCGGTCCAGTAATTGCATCGGCAATTGAAAAAGCACTGAAGATGGGTGAGTCAAACGCCTGTATGAAACGTATTGTGGCAGCACCTACGGCTGGTGCCTGTGGCGTGGTTCCGGCCGTATATCTAACGCTTCAGGAACAGCGCCAGATTGATGATGAGCGTATGCTTGAGGCAATGTATATTGCATCAGGTGTGGGCGGTGTCATTGCAAACCGTGCATTTCTTGCGGGTGCGGCAGGAGGCTGTCAGGCAGAGATTGGTTCTGCAAGTTCCATGGCAGCAGCAGGAGCTGTTTACCTTGCAGGAGGAGACACCGAGGCAATCATTCATGCAGCAGCTATGGCAATGAAAAATCTGCTTGGCCTTGCATGTGATCCTGTAGCCGGTCTTGTGGAGGTGCCTTGTGTGAAGCGAAATGTTGTAGGTGCAGTTAATGCGCTCTCAGCAGCTGATATGGCACTGGCTGGTGTTCGAAGCATCATTCCGCCAGACGAAGTGTTTGATGCGATGAGAAGTGTTGGAATCAGTCTTCCTGAGGCTATTCGTGAGACAGGAAAGGGAGGACTGGCTGCAACAACAACAGGACAAAAGATTGCGCAGGGGCTTCAGCATGAGTAATCAAGTTCATTGCAGACGACCTGTCAGAAACTTAACTTTGACAGGTTGTTTTGCCGCAGTATTAGGCGGGCTCATTTTATTTTTGTGCCTTGTCTGTGTAAGTGTAACTGTTACGCTGAATTTTCGCCCACTCTACTATTTAGATATGAAGCTGCTTCATATCTCAGACAGCAGCGGTTACAGTAATGACGTGATCAGAAAAAACTTTGATGCGTTGATTCATTACAATAATATCTGGCATACGGGGATACTTAATTTCCCAGATTTTCCAATGTCAGAATCTGGGCGTATTCACTTTGAGGAAGTGAAAAAAGTATTTAGTGTTTTTGAGTATGGAGCATTGATTTTAATTCCACTGTCAGCTGTTGAAATTATAGCGGCAAAGAAAAAGCGTTTTGGAAGTCTTTTTGCAGCAGCGGGAATTATTAGTGTTGGTATACCGGCATCACTTGGTCTTTTGATTACAGCAAACTGGGAATGGGTATTTATTACATTTCATAAGCTTGTGTTTCAAAATGATTATTGGCTATTTGATCCATATACGGATCCAGTTATTACGATTTTGCCAGATGAATTTTTTATGCACTGTGCAGCACTTATTATGCTTCTTGTGCTGGCAGGAAGTCTTGCTTTTTTTGCAGCATGGAAAAAACTGGCAAAGAAAAAAGTAAAATAAGTATGTGCCATAGGGCATCAAAGCAAAGGAGAAAAATGGAAACAATTAAGGAAGCAACAGGTGCGGCAATTCGTCCTTTCGATCTTTCATATGAAACAATTCTTTACGCATCCGATTTTGGAGCAGCGCCTAAAAAAAGTGCTGTGGAAAATACTCAGGCGATCAACAAAGCAATTCTGGCAGCATCAAAGCAGGGCGGTGCAACTGTTGTAATTGCAAAAGGAGAGTATCGTACCTATACTATTGAATTAAAAAGTCATGTGCATCTTCATTTCGAGGAAGGCGCAGTGATTCGTGCAGCGAGAACTGATATTAAGCATTCTTATGTCAATCAGGATGGCGAGGGTGGCAATTACCTTGAGCCGGAAATCAATCGTTTTGCAGGTCTGCAGGATCATGGTCACAGCTATTTTGCAAACAGTCTGTTTTATGGTGCAGATCTGTGTGATATCATGATTTCTGGTGATGGACTGATTGATGGAAGCAGCTGGAATGAAGAAGAAAAGTGCCGTGAATATGTGCTTTTAGGCGGTGATCCGTCTGAGCCGGCTTTTAGAAATGAAAGAGGTCATAACGGTGAGTGGTTTGGAAATAAGGCAATTGCACTTGTGCGCTGTAAAAATGTTGTACTGACAGATTTCTCACTTGTAATCGGCGGCCATTTTGCCATTATTGCAGAAGGTGTTGAAAACATGTATGTTGACGGCATTTTGATTGATACAAATAGAGATGCATTTGATGTAGACTGCTGTAAGGATGTGACAGTTAGAAATAGTGTATTCAATTCACTTACAGATGATGGTCTTGTTATGAAAAGCTCCTATGGTGCTGGTATTTTTATGCCGCTTGAAAATGTGCTTATCGAGGATTGCAAGGTATCTGGCTACGATGCAGGAAGCGTCTATGCAAAGACCTACACAAACGAAAAGCTTGTGGCTGAGGATCGCTGTGGCCCGACAGGCCGTGTAAAGCTTGGAACCGAGTCTTCATGTGGCTATCATCAGGTAACAGTGCGCCGTGTTGATTTTGAGCATTCAAGAGGTTTTGCATTAGAAGCAGTAGACGGAAGTGATCTGACAGATATTATTTTTGAAGACAGCCATATGAAGTATATTAGCAGCTCTCCAATTTTTATCCGCGTTGGTGATCGCTGCCGATTCCCTGTGACAGGTATGCAGATGAGTGAGGAGATTCAGGCTAAGGCACCTAATATTCGTCTGGACAACAGGGGCTTTGTTATTCCTGATAATGAGCATTATCCAGTAATTCCGGCAGTGCGTTATACACCGTCCTATAATAAAACAAAGCTTGTAAGTGTGGACGGACGTTCCTTCTTCACAGTTGTGGATGAAGAAAATCCAGTTACGCTGAATCAGGCAAATTTAGTCAAAGAAGATGGCGTAACTTATGGTAAGGTATATGTGGCAGGAGAAGGCTATGTGGCAGACCGCACGAAAGCTCTTGACGCACCAGAGGCAGCATCAAGGGCAAATGGATGCTCAAGACCGCTTGCAAAGGTAAAAAATATTAGAATTGCACGTGTCAACGCAGAGAGTGTTGATCCGAGATACCCGATTCTTCTTGCCGGTCTTGATGGCAGCAATATTGAAAATGTACAGCTGGAAGATATTAAGGTAACTTATCGCGGCGGATTAACGATGGAGCATGCGACAGAGCAGCGTCAGTTAAATACGAACTGGGAGTATACACAGTATCAGACAAAGCCGTCCATTCAAAGCCTTCCTTGGCTTGTGAATACATTTTTCCTGAAAAACGAGGGCTTGCTTCCAAGAGTCGATTGGGACGAAAAGACAAAGAGCTGGAAGGATGATCCTTATAATGTGCCAGAGCTTCCGACTTCTTATCCGGAGCCAAGTATTTTTGGTATTTTGCCGGCATACGGATTTTATGCCCGTCATGTAAAAGGATTAGAGGTAAAGGGTCTGTCAATTGGTTTTGAGAAAGAAGATACGCGTCATGCAATTGTTCTTGATGATGTGGCAGATGCAAGCTTTGAAGATCTTTCTCTTCAGGTAGCAAAAGAAACGCAGGAAGTAGCTTTTGTAACAAGTATGTATAAGCGTCCGGCAAATCTCGAATATGTACCAGATCAGCCATATCATATGACAACGATTACAAATGTAACGCTGCCAGAAAATATTTCTGTTAAGCTGGCAACAGTTGAGGCACCAGCGCCGGGAACACCAAGAGATTCCTTCTATAGCTGCCCAACACTGCCAATTCCGGAAAATGGCTACCGCTATCAGAAAGAGACAGATGTATATCCATTACCGCTTACTGTTTTTCCGCCGTTTGAAAATCGTACAACTGGAAAGACAAGAAATCCGGCAGAGGAGACGAGCCGTAAAGAGGTGCCGGGCATGATTTATAATGAAGGCCTTGCACAGCGTGAGTACACTGTTTATCGTGATCATGGCAAGCATGTATCTGTTACTATGAAGAAAATGACAAAAGAGCAGGTTGGAGAGATTGCAGCAGTTGAACGTGCATGCTTCCTTCCGGCAGAGGCTGCATCCGAGAAAGATTTTGAGGAGCGTTTTTCAAGTCCGGCGTTTGTTTGCTATGGTGCATACAATGAAGAAGGAGAGCTGATTGGCTTTATTGATGGTGCTTCCTATGATAAACCAGAGCTTCCTGATGAGCTTTATCATGATACTACAAAGCTTGTAGAAAATGGTCCATGGCAGACTGTATTTGGTGTTAATGTGATTGCACGTTATCGCAGAATGGGTGTTGCAGGCCAGATGGTACGTCACTATGTCGAGGAGAGTCGTAAGCGTGGACAAGACGGTGTTGTGCTAACATGTAAGGATCATCTGCGTCCTCTTTATGAAAAAGCTGGATTTATCTGGCAGGGTGTATCAGCTTCCACACACGGCGGTGTGAAGTGGAATGATATGCTGCTTCGCTTCCGAAAAGGAGAATAAAAGAAATGAAGAAACTGTTGATTTATTTAAAGGCATACCGTAAGGAGGCATGTCTGGCACCTATTTTTAAGATGCTTGAGGCTGTCTTTGAACTGTTTGTGCCGCTTGTTATTAAAGGAATCATCGACTACGGTATTGCAGCAGAAGACCGCGCATATTGTCTTCGCATGGGACTGCTGCTTTTACTGCTTGCCGTAATCGGTCTTGCAATGGCAACTACAGCGCAGTGGTTTTCTGCAAGAGCGGCAGCAGGCTTTGCAGCGAAAATTAAGCAGGTATTAATGGAGCATATACAAAAGCTTTCTTATACAGAGCTTGATACTATTGGTACATCAACGCTGATCACACGTATGACAAGTGATGTCAATCAGGTTCAGACAGGAACGAATCTGGTGCTTCGTCTGTTCATGCGTTCTCCATTCATTGTATTTGGCTCTATGATTATGGCATTTACTATTGATTTTAAGGCTGCCATGATCTTTGTGATTACAATTCCGCTTTTGTCTGTTGTTGTATTTGGCATTATGCTTTCAAGCATTCCGCTTTATAAAAAGGTACAGTCACAGCTTGACCGCGTACTTGGTATTACAAGAGAAAATCTGACAGGTGTGCGTGTAATTCGTGCATTTAATAAGGAAGAAGAAGAAATCAGCCACTTTAAGACAGAGAATGAGCAGTTTACAAGACTACAGACTTTTGTTGGAAAGATTTCAGCATTGATGAATCCATTAACATTTGTTATCGTTAATTCTGCAATTCTTGTTCTTGTCTGGACTGGTGCTTGGAGAGTAGAGGGAGGCATTTTGACACAGGGTGCAGTTGTAGCTCTTGTCAACTATATGTCTCAGATATTAGTCGAGCTGATTAAATTAGCAGATTTGATTATTAATATTACAAAGGCAGTTGCATGTGGAAACCGTATCCAGAAAGTTCTAGAAGTAGAGCCGTCTATGGAAAATGGAAGCAAAGAGTGCATTGAAGAAAAAAGAACTCCGGCAAATGCCGTTGATTTTAATCATGTATCATTAACTTATTCAGGTGCAGGTGCACCATCTCTTACTGATATTGATCTTCATGTAAAGACAGGTCAGACAATTGGTATTATAGGTGGAACTGGTTCAGGAAAAACATCTGTTGTTAATTTGATTCCTCGTTTCTATGATGCGACACAGGGAAATGTCCTCGTATTTGGAAAACCTGTAAAAGAACAGGATATGGAATCACTTAGAAGCCAGATTGCTGTAGTGCCTCAAAAGGCAGTGCTGTTTGCTGGAACCATTCGTGAGAACATGAAGTGGGGCAAAGAGGATGCAACAGATGAGGAGATCATGGAAGCACTTACAATTGCTCAGGCAGCTGAGGTAGTACAGAAAAAGGAAGGCGGTCTTGATGCTTTTGTTGAGCAGGGCGGAAAGAATCTTTCTGGCGGTCAGAGACAGCGTCTGACTATTGCGCGTGCACTAGTAAGAAAACCACGCATTTTAATCCTTGATGACAGTGCCTCGGCACTTGACTTTGCGACTGATGCAGCTCTTAGAAAGGCAATTCGAGAGATGAAAAATGCACCAACTGTATTTATTGTATCACAGAGAACTTCTTCTATCAGATTTGCTGATCAGATTTTAGTGCTTGATGATGGAAAGGGCGTTGGTGTTGGCACGCATGATGAGCTTCTTACAACGTGCAGTGTATATAAAGAAATTTATGATTCTCAGTATAAAAAGTCAGGAAAGGAGGCGTAATCATGGCAGCGAAGAAAAAATATGATCGTACCAAACAGAAGGAAACACTTGTGAAGGTATTAGAATATATTAAACATTACCGTGCTGTTCTGGTGTTTTCACTAATTTTAGCGGCAGTGACAGTTGCATGTACGCTTTATCTTCCTATTCTGACAGGAGATGCTATCAATTTGATTTTATCACCGGGACAGGTGGATTTTAATGGAATTAAGCCTATTCTTTATAAAGGTGCAGCTGTTATTATTATTGGTGCAGCCGCACAGTGGATTATGAATATCTGCAATAACCGCATTACCTATGCAGTTGTGCGTGATATTCGCCAGGAGGCTTTTGAAAAGATTGAAAGACTTCCATTAAAATATATCGACAGTCATCCATACGGTGATATAGTAAGCCGTATTATTGCCGATGCTGATCAGTTTTCTGATGGTCTGTTAATGGGATTTACTCAGCTTTTTAGCGGTGTTCTTACAATTGCAGGTACACTGATTTTCATGCTTACAATTAATATTCCAATGACAGCAGCAGTTGTTGTTCTGACACCAATTTCATTTTTTGTGGCAGGCTTCATTGCTAAGAAGACATTTCATCTGTTCAAGAAGCAGTCCGAGACTAGAGGTGAGCAGACTACGCTTATTGATGAGATGATTAATAATCAGAAGGTCGTTAAGGCATTTGGTCAGGAAGAAAAGGTAATGGATCGCTTCAATGAGGTCAATGAACGCCTTCGTGACTGCTCTGTAAAGGCTACATTCTTTTCATCTATCACAAACCCGGCAACACGTTTTGTAAACTCTCTTGTATATGCAGCTGTTGCTGTATTTGGAAGCTTTTTCTCTATTGGCGGCGGAATAAATGTTGGTCAGCTGTATAGCTTTTTAAATTATGCAAACCAGTATACAAAGCCGTTTAATTCTATTTCAAGCGTTGTTACGGAGCTTCAGAACGCGCTGGCATGTGCAGGAAGACTTCTTGATCTGATTTATGAAGAGACAGAAGTACCAGATGCAGATAATGCAGAGGTTTTGCAGAATGTTGACGGAGCTGTAAAACTGTCTCACGTAAACTTCTCTTATGATCCTAAACAGAAGCTGATTGAAGATTTAAATCTGTCTGTAAAGCCAGGACAGAGAGTAGCTATTGTTGGTCCAACTGGATGCGGAAAAACTACATTGATAAATCTTCTTATGCGTTTTTATGATACAAATGCTGGTACAATTGAAGTTGACGGTCATAATATTCGCAATGTGACAAGAAAGAGCTTACGAGAAAATTATGGTATGGTGCTTCAGGAGACATGGCTTAAAAGCGGTACCATACGTGAAAATCTGATGATGGGACGCCCAGACGCAACAGAGGAAGAAATGATTCAGGCAGCAAAGGCAGCTCATGCACACAGCTTTATTAAGAGAATGCCAAAGGGATATGATACAGATATAGGACAGGATGG
>OIAG01000350.1_pt1 | contig 22762 bp, 17 predicted proteins | sample 1580701 | NCBI WGS metagenome assembly OIAG01 (sample SAMEA3882551, study PRJEB24775) | human gut metagenome | biome: human-associated habitat; feature: intestine environment; material: feces | place: Netherlands | collected 2009/2010 | reverse complement strand
TGTCTTCATACAGATCATGTACGCAGTAAGCGTTATCCCAGTAAATACGGAAGTCTTCTGCTGCCGGTTTTAAGCGGGCCAGTCTGCGGACAGTCTCGTCAGAGTAGGAAGTTCCCATCGGATTGGAGTATTTCGGCACACACCAGATACCTTTGATGCTGTCATCTTCGCTGACTAATTTTTCTACCATATCCATATCCGGACCGTCTTCGTAAAGCGGTACGTTGATCATCTCGATACCAAAGCACTCTGTGATGGCAAAGTGACGGTCATATCCCGGAACCGGGCAGAGCCATTTTACTTTGTCAAGTTTGCACCATGGTGTGCTTCCGTTTACACCAAACATCATGGATCGAGAAATGCAGTCATACATGATATTCAGACTTGCATTTCCGTAAACAATGACATTATCATATGCTTCCGGACCAAGTCCGACTAAGCTTGCGATGAATTCCTGTCCCTCGGTGATACCATCGATCACACCGTAGTTACGGATATCTGTACCGGCTCTGCTGACTAGCGGAGTCTCACTGGTCAGAACGTCCATCATCGGCATGGACAGCTCAAGCTGCTCTTTGGATGGTTTACCTCTGGACATGTCCAGTTTCAAGCCCTTTTTGCAGATTTCTTTGTACTGCTGTTCCAGGCTTTCTTTCTCTCTTAATAATTCCTCTCTGCTCATTTCCTGATAAGACTGCATTGATTTTTCCTCCTGTTGTGTATTGTTAAATCATTTTTTACAACTTCTTTTTATTTTATATTCAAAAGGAGATTTGACAAAAATTTACTCCTGTTTGATTTTTTTAAAATATTCCCGAATGGTCTGCTCATAACCGTTTTCTGTCGGCTCGTAAAACGTCATATCTTTGTACGCATCCGGCAGATACTGCTGTTCCACATAATGATTCGGATAATCGTGGGCATATTTATATCCGATGCCTCGTCCAAGCTTCCCAGCACCTTTGTAATGGGCATCACAGAGATACGTTGGAACCGGTGCGGTTCTCGACTCTCTGACAACGGAAAGTGCTTTGTCCACTGCCAGGTAGGCCGCATTGCTCTTTGGTGCGCTCGCCACATAAGTGACGGCCTGTGCCAGCACGATCCTCGCCTCCGGCATTCCAAGCCGCTCCACTGCCTGGGCTGCGCTGACTGCCACGGTCAGGGCGTTCGGATCTGCATTTCCCACATCTTCCGATGCACAGATCATAATTCTCCGGGCAATAAATGTCACATCTTCCCCGGCGTACAACATTTTTGCCAGATAGTAGACCGCTGCGTCCGGATCAGACCCCCGCATACTTTTGATAAATGCGGAAATGTTATCATAATGGCTGTCGCCATTTTTATCATACTTGAGCACGCGCTTCTGGATACATTCGGAAGCCACATCCAGCGTGATATGGATGAGCCCGTCTGCACTGCGTTCTGTGGTAAGGATTCCCAGTTCAATGGCATTTAATGCGCTGCGGGCATCCCCATTTGATACATCAGCAAGAAACTCCAGTGCCTCTTCATCCGCCACTGCACGATAGGCTCCCATACCTTTTCCCATATCCTCTAAGGCACGGTGCAGCAACGTCTTGATATCTTCTTTCTCCAACGGTTTTAATTCAAAAATAATGGATCGGGAGATCAGAGCTCCATTTACCTCAAAATACGGATTCTCCGTAGTGGCACCGATCAGTGTCACGGTACCGTCCTCCACAAACGGAAGCAGATAATCCTGCTGGCCTTTGTTAAAACGGTGAATCTCATCGATAAACAGAATCGTACGTTTTCCGTACATCCCCTGCAGCTGTTTTGCCTTTTCAATCACTGCTTCCATGTCCTTCTTGCCGGCGGAAGTCGCATTGATCTGCATAAATTCTGCACTGGTGGTCTGTGCGATCACCTTTGCCAGTGTCGTTTTTCCGGTTCCCGGAGGTCCATAGAAAATAACTGACTGCAGCTTATCCGCTTTAATGGCACGGTATAGCAATTTATCTTTGCCGATGATGTGCTGCTGTCCCACTACTTCTTCCAGTTTCGTTGGACGAAGTCTGGATGCCAGTGGCGATTCTTTTTCCTTATTTTGTTCTCTCATGTAATCAAATAAATCCATTTTATATGCTCCATTTCACGTTTCATCCTGTAAAAATGAATCTTTTTCACGATATAAAATTCATTTTCAACTGCTTTCATCCTGTAAAATGCATGGATTTTAAATATTTTTGCATGATACCAATACAATATCTTTCATATCCATGCTATACAATACCTTAATTTTACCGCTCTGACAAGTTATTTTTTTGACAAAGTTCCATTTTCTCCGATTTTCCCATAATTAGGAAGATTCCCAACTATGTTTTCTACATTGTGCCGAAAACAGTTCACTTATCACATGTATTCTGGATAACGATCATGCTTGCATGAGGAGTTATCCAAATACATTGTGATAAAGGGAGCGCCATATCATGAGCCAAAATAGTAGCATCGCTACGGAGAAGCCCTGAAAGGGCGTTTGGCGAATGGCGCGAGTGAACTGTTCATAATTGCTCACTCTTCTGCCAGTTCTCTCACTGCCTCGATCGCTGTCTCTACTTCCTGTTCGGTATTATAATGGGAAAAGCTGAACCGCACAGCGCCCTGTTCCACTGTCCCAAGTGCCTCATGCATCAACGGTGCACAATGTCCCCCCGGTCTGGTGGAAATCTCCCATCCTTCATAAAGTTCATCGCTGACCTCTGCGGAATCATAATCCCCGATATTAAAGGATACAATGGGACACCGGTTTTTCTGTGAAAAATCACCATAAATCTTTACGCCTGAAATGTCTCGGATACCTTCATAAAACTGCCACATCAGCGTCTGTTCTTTTTCACGGATTTCGTCCATTCCTGTCTGCTTCAGGTAATCCAGGGCCGCATCCAGTCCTGCAATGCCATGTCCGTTTAACGTCCCTGCTTCCAGCGCCGTCGGCATCTGCTGCGGATGCTTTTTGCTGTACGTCTGCACGCCGCTGCCTCCGCTCTTTAACGGCCGAAGCTGCAGACCGGTTCTGACATAGAGCCCGCCGGTTCCCTGAGGGCCAAGCAGGCTTTTGTGCCCGGTAAAGCACAGAATATCAATATGCATCGCCTGCACATCAATAGGAAATACGCCTGCTGTCTGTGACGCATCCACCACAAAAAGAATTCCATACTTTTGCGTCATTGCTCCGATTGCCGCAATATCCACCAGATTTCCGGTGACATTCGATCCGTGCGTACAAATAATGGCTTTTGTCTCCGGTCGGATTGCTGCCTCCATATCCGCTATTGAACATCTGCCCTGCACATCCGCTTTTACAATCGTCAATTCCACACCTTTTTCTTCCATTTCATAGAGTGGACGGAGCACGGAATTATGCTCCAGCTGTGTGGTGATCACATGGTCTCCCGGATTTAATAATCCTTTGATGGCTGTATTCAGACTCTCTGTCGCGTTGCCGGTAAACACCATACGCTCCGGGCTTTCCGCATGGAAAAATTCTGCCAGTTTCCGTCTTGTATCGTAAATCGTGCGGGAAGCCTGCAATGTCGCCTCGTGTGCCCCTCTTCCTGCATTTCCAAGCAAACAGAGTGCCTCCGTAACTGCCTGTACAACTTCATTCGGTTTCTGTCTGGTCGTTGCTGCATTATCAAAATATATCATGGAAAAATCCCCTTTTGTCATAATTATATGATGATGCCAGGGTCAAAAGCCTGAAACCACGATGTGCTTGCACAGGAGTGGTTTTATGGCTTAATGACCCGCCCCGATATGAGCATAAAAGTGGAGCGTCAGCTTCACGATATGCGAATATTGGGTAGAATTGTGGGAGTACGAAGTACGGAACAATTCGTACGGCATCTTTTGACCCCAAATCTTGATTATACGGAATATATTTTATCATAAAAAGGAGTCCTCGCCAATCTGCGAGAACTCCTTCTTATTAGTCTGACATTCCGTCAGGCATTTATTTTTCCGTTTTTTTCTCTTTCGGCAGCACCAGATTCAAAAATACTGCAGTTACGGTTGCAATAACAACCGGTGTCTTACCAAATACGGTTGTCACCCATGCCGGAAACATTCCGAGGGATGCAGAAGCCTGGGTCACACCAACACCAAGTGCCACAGACAATCCCACGATAGAGGTATTACGATAACTCATCGGCTGACTTGTGATCAGCTTGATACCTGTCATTGCGATAGATGCAAACACAGAAATAGTCGCTCCACCAAGGACACACTGCGGAATTGTTGTCAGCAACGCGGAAAACTTCGGCACCAGACCGGCAATCAACAGAATACCTGCAGACATTCCCAGAACAGAACGGTTGATAACCTTTGTAGTTGTAACGATACCTACATTCTGACTATAGGAAGCCGTCGGAAGACCACCCAGGAAAGCTCCAATGATATTGGTGCATCCATATCCAACGATAGCACCCTTTAATTCTTTATCTGTCGGCTCACGGTCCATACCACCGGTTGTTGTTGCCGTAAAATCGCCGATGGCCTGAATCGCATTGATGGCAAATAATAATCCAATGGCAATGCAGGAGGACGGATCAAACTGAATACCAAAATGCATGATCTGCGGCATCTGAAAAACGCTTGCCTGTGCCACTGCAGTCAGATCTACCATACCAAAACATGCTGCAATGATATAACCGCAGATGATACCGATCAGAATAGACGCAAGTTTTACAAATCCTTTGGTGAAATGATTCAAAAATGTAACGATAGCCAGTGTGATAATTGCTACCAGCCAGTTGGTCCAATGTCCGTAATTTCCACTGGATGCACCGCCTGCCATATAGTTAACAGCAGTCGGATATAAAGAAAGTCCGATGGTAAATACAACAGTTCCTGTTACCAGCGGCGGAAACACCTTGCGGATTTTATCAATAAAAAATCCGATGATCATCGCGATGATACCGCCGATGATCTGTGCTCCGAATATCGCTGCAATGCCTACATCTGCCGCAATAGCCTGCATACTTGCCACATAAGCAAAACTGGTTCCCATGATGACCGGTAATCCGGCCCCCAGGCGGAATCCCTTTTTAGATCCGATTGGGAACAGCTGTAAAAATGTGGAAAGTGCAGAAACTACCAGTGCCGACTGAATCAGCATGACACGGTTTGTACCCTCTAGTTCTGCCACTCCTGCCACAATAATAGCCGGGGTCACGCATCCAACGATCATAGCCACCACATGCTGCAAAGCCAGCGGAAGTGCTTTGCTTAACTGCGGAATACCATTTAACTCGAAAATAGACGCATTTGTTCCTTTTGTCTTTTTCATGTACTAAAATCCTCCATCTTTTATGTTACAGGTAAAGCGGACATTCGCAATCCGCTTTCGCTACTTGCTCATGAACGCAGTCGCTATGCGACCTGCGTTCACATTCCATTTTTTTCTCAGATATTATAACGCAGACAATTTACGTTTTACAACTGCTCCACTTATGAATTGTATTTATGGTATTCGTTAGCACTGCTAATAAAAAGTTTTCTTTTTTCGTGATTCCTTTTCCTTCCCGCTTGATTTTTGCGGCCAACTCTACCGCATCCATGATTTTTTTATATCCGGTACAGCGACAGATATGATATAGTAAGACATAGTTTTGACTGATTATTCAATCAAACAGAAGTGTACAGAAAAGCTTTTCGTATCCACATAGTAAAGTTCCTGTAAAAATTGGATTAAAATTCCCCTTCTTTTTTCTCCATTGCAATTCTGATCTGCTCAAGCACCATTTCTTCTGCATATGCAAAATAACTATCTGCGTCAAAACCTTTTCCATCCACCAGCACCTGGATTGAAGCCCCCTCAAGCAACGATACTGCCATGTACGGAATCAGTTCTTTGTCTGTCTCATCCATATTCGGGCAAAAACGAATAATGATCTCCCGGATATTATCTCTCCAAACCGCATATGCTTCCTGAAAACGTGCTCTGATGTCTGCGTCAATCCTTGTCTGAACAAGAAAATCAATTTCTGCAAAATCATATTCATTCTTCTTTGTCAGCAGTATTTTTTTCTGCTGAAAGAAAATATGTAACTGATCTTCCAGTGTATCTTTGCTTGAGTTCTTGCTCACTTGCTGCATATCGTAGCATTCTTCTAAAATCCACTCCTGCAGCCCCTTTAACAGTTCCTGCTTTGTTTTATAATAATAGTGAACATTTGACTGGACCATGTCTGCCTTTTCTGCAATCAGATGCATTCTGGTTCCACTGATCGTAACATCATTTACAACTTTCAGTGCCGCATTCAGAATCCTTTCTTCTGTTTCTGTAACATGTAATGTTTCTGTTTTCAAATTCTTGCCTCCTGCCTATAAGATTACCCTAACATTCGGTTTTTATTTTATTTTTTCTTACAGGCAGTGTCAAGAATTAGCTAAAACTTATTTTGGTTTAACCCGTCGTCCTTGTATACATTCCTGTATTTCTTACTTTTCAACAGCAATTGCTTCAATCTCTACCAGAGCTGCTTTCGGGAGGTTTGCTACCTCTACGCAGGAGCGGGCCGGTACTTCATTTGCAAAATATTTTGCATAGATCTCATTTACTTTACCAAAATCAGCGATGTCAGCTAAAAAGATTGTTGTTTTTACAACGTGATCAAAATCAGATCCTGTGCCTTCCAGAATTGTTTTCACATTCTCAAGACTCTGAATTGTCTGTGCCTCAATACCTTCCGGAAGTGTACCGTCTGCCGGATTTAACCCTAACTGACCGGAGATGAAGATCATGTTTCCTGTTTTTACAGCATGTACATATGGACCTACTGCTGCCGGTGCTCCGTTTACATTGATTGACTGTTTCATAATCATATCCTTCTTTCTTTTTAAATTGTGAAATAAACTATTTCATCTTTTTTATTATAATGCAGTACATTACTGCTTTACAAGCAAACTTTCGAATACAGATTTTCAGTATCCTTTTGTTACAGCTGACGCGCTGTTCTGTGAATGTATTTTCCTTTTAACTCGGTATGAACCTTGCCATACTCTGCCACCGGGCATCCTCTTAAGCCGCCCGGAATTCTGGTAAAATCATCTTTACCACGCGTCTTCTGATCTTTCATATTGAAACTGCAGTGGTCAGTGCCAAGCATATCAACTTCGCCCTTTGCAACAGCTTCCCGGAGTGCCTCCCGGTCTTCTTTTTTTCGAAGCGGCGGTGCACATACGAAAGCAGCTCCTGAAAATCCCGGACGGTTGTATTCTTTCTCATCCAGTATCAGATACTGCGGACAGGTCTCTACAAATACCTGCTGACCTTCTTTTCTGGCTCTCTGAACTACTTTCAATCCCTGTCTGGAACTTCAATGTACGATATTCACTGGTGTACCTGCCAGTTTTGCAATCGTCAGCAACCGGTTGACGGCCTCGGCTTCCGCCTCTGCCAGACGGCTCTTCGGATGCAGGCGTATGCTGTTGCGTTCCTCTGCTTTGAGTTTTTCTGTCACCGCCTTGATGATGTCACCGTTTTCACAATGGGCACCTGCGATGCCGTGTTCTTCCTCGATTGCTGACAAAATCTCGAATAATTCTTTGTCATTTACTTTCAGATTATCATATGCCATATACAATTTATAAGAAGTGACTCCCTGACGCGTCATTTCTTTGATTTCCTTTTTTTCCTCATCATTCCAGTCTGTGATCGACATATGAAAACCGTAATCACAGGAGCTTTTTCCATCTGCCATTTTGTGTCAGACATCCAGTGCTTCGGTTAAGGTCTGCCCTTTTTCCTGTGTGGTAAAATCAAGGATCGATGTGGTTCCTCCTGCTATCGCAGCTTTTGTTCCTGTATAAAAATCATCTGCGGTATGAAAATCTCCCGCATCCAGATCGAAATGATCAACAATGCAATGGCAGCATATTCCAAAACAGAACCTTCTCATCCGGCAATCACACCGCTCTCCGTCTGTGTTGCCATGAGTCAGGCATATATTGGTTACGATCTTCAGAATGCATTAAAAGAGGAATTATTAAACCGCGGCATCAAGAAAAATGTTGCCACCGTGATCACACAGGTTCGTGTGGACGAAAATGATCCTGCATTCGAGCATCCAACCAAACCAAGCGGTCAGTTTATGACCAAAGAAGAAGCCGATGCTGCTGTAGCCAGCAGCGGTATTCAGGTCATGGAAGATGCAGGACGCGGCTATCGTCGTGTCGTTGCTTCTCCGAAACCGGCAGAAATCATTGAAATCGACACATTCAAAGATCTCTTAGAAGCAGGCGAAGTCGTCATCGCCAGCGGTGGCGGTGGTATTCCTGTAATCCGCCGCGGAAACCATTTAAAAGGTGTTGGAGCAGTTATCGACAAAGACTTTGCAAGCTGTCTCCTTGCACAGCAGTTAAATGCAGATTTCCTGATCATTCTGACTGCAGTTGAGAAAGTAGCACTCCGCTTCGGTACTCCGGAAGAGACATGGCTCAATGACATCTCTGTCGAAGAGGCAAAACAGTACATGGAAGAAGGACATTTTGCTCCAGGTTCCATGCTTCCGAAAGTACAGGCAGCTGTAGAATTTGCCGAATCAGGCGAGGGACGTACCGCCCTCATCACCCTTTTACAGAAAGCAAAAGACGGTGTAAACGGTACAACAGGAACACGAATCATCAAAAAATAATTATTTCATCTTGTTTTTTGATTGATTATTCGATAAAACTTTTTTAACATTTTCCCTCTATTTTACAATATACAAAGCAAAGAAAGAGCCCCGATCCTAACCAAATCGGGGCTCTTTCATGTGGTGCATCTTTTATATTACGGAAATTTATGAAAGCGGGCACAGATTATTTTGTCTTTCGAGCTAACAATCGCTTCTCAAGAAAAAATAATCTGTGCCCGCTATTTACAATGTGTATTTTTTCGCACTAAGTAAGAAAAGATGTTTGTAAATTACATGATCTTGCGGAAAAGTTCTTTCAGATCTTCTACACTTGCATCTTTCGGATTGCCCGGTGCACATGCATCTGCATGAGCAGATTCAGCTAAGAACTGAAGATTTTCTTCTTTGATCGCATCCAGTTTTGTCGGGATTCCAACATCAGCAGAAAGTTTCTTAACCGCTTCAATAGCTGCTTTTCTGTACTCTTCCTGAGACATTGCATCTACACTCTGTACACCCATTGCTCTTGCAATTTCACGATATTTTTCACCGGTGCACTCCTGGTTATACTCCATAACGATCGGAAGCATCATTGCACATGCTACACCGTGCGGTGTGTCATAAACAGCGCCAAGTGTATGAGCCATGGAATGTGCGATTCCAAGTCCTACATTGGAAAATCCCATACCGGCAATATACTGACCGAGGGCCATTCCTTCACGTCCCTCTTTTGTATTATCAACGGCTCCGCGAAGAGATTTGGAAATCAGTTCAATAGCTTTCAGATGGAACATATCTGTCATTTCCCATGCAGCTTTTGTCGTATATCCCTCAATTGCATGTGTCAATGCATCCATACCGGTAGATGCAGTCAGTCCTTTTGGCATGGAAGACATCATTTCCGGATCGATAATCGCAATGATCGGCATATCATGCGGATCTACGCATACAAATTTACGTTTTCTCTCTACGTCTGTGATAACGTAATTGATCGTAACCTCCGCCGCTGTACCTGCTGTCGTCGGAACTGCGATGATCGGTACACAAGGGTTCTTTGTCGGTGCCACACCTTCGAGACTTCTCACATCCTCAAATTCCGGATTTGCGATAATAATGCCGATCGCTTTGGAAGTATCCATAGAAGAACCGCCTCCAATTGCGATCAGATAATCTGCGCCGGAATTTTTAAACGCCTGAACACCATGCTGTACATTTTCGATGGTCGGATTTGGTTTAATATCTGAGTATACCTCATATTCCAGACCATTTTTATCAAGAATATCAGTAACTTTGCTTGTTACATGAAATTTGATAAGATCCGGATCTGAGCAGACAAATGCCTTGTTAAATCCATGTGCTTTTGCTTCATTTGCAATCTCTTCGATTGCTCCTGCTCCATGATAAGATGTCTGGTTCAAGTTGATTCGGTTTGCCATAGTGTTTCTCATCCTTTCTCTTTCTAAAATAATTGCCATTTTTATAGGCATTTTTCCAACACGTTTTCTGATTCCAAACCAGTTTTTTATAAGTATCTTATTTCTCGTATAAGAATTCTTCCGGAAGCGTTACGTTAAAATCTTTTGCAAGATGGCGGAAATCATCCGGTGTGATAGTCTGAAGCTTATCCGGTCTCATGGATAACATTTTCACCAGGATTTCTGCTGATTTCTCTGCTGTGTGCATCAGTCCGAATGTCAGGTCAAAATCAAATCCTGCTGCAAACATTCCATGATGTGCCCAGATCGCCAGATCATATTTTTTCATTAATTCACTTGTGGCAACGGCGATTTCTCTTCCGCCCGGAACCATCCACGGAACGACACCGATACCATCCGGGAATACAACCGGACACTCGGTAGCCATTTCCCACAACTCTCTTGTAAATACACGATCCTCTAACGGAAGCACGAATGTCAGAGCAATAATATTTGTTGTATGTGCATGATATACCACACGATATCTCTCATCCTGCAGTTTCTTTACTTCCAGGTTCATCAGATGGCTTGGAAGCTCAGAAGTCGGTCTGCCGCCGTTTACAAGTCCCCAGACGATGCGGTAATTCTCACCTTTTTCATCCAGTTCGATCATGCAGATGCTGTCTTCCGGTTTGATGCTGACGTTACGGAAATATTTTCCACTGCCGGTTACAAGAAAATACTCGCCTGCGAGGTTTGGTACGCTTGTGCCGATCGGCTGCCACTCTTTTGCTTCAAAGTTTTCTTTTACACTCTCTACTTCTTCCGGTTTCACACGGTAGGAAAGGTTTCCGCCGTTTCTCTCATGCCAACCCTGATTCCAGCCGTCATCTGCCATTCTGATAAATCCCTGTACAAATTCTGCATCTAAAAATTTCATAATTTCTCCAATCTGCTGCACACACAGCCACTTCTTTTTTTATCTATTGCTATCCTTGTTTATTTCATTCAAGAATGCCCTCTCCATTCTTGCTGCGAGATGCACATCATGCAATGCATGACATATTTTTCTGTGTATCTCTGTTATCTGCAAATGATATCAACAGGTACATTCAATATTTTTGCGACTTTCAGAATCGTATCAATATGTCTTCCCACTGCTGCTGCCATATGATGGGTCGGACCTGCCTCGCTCCATCTGTTGCAGAATTCTCTTGCACCGATGGAAAATCTGGTTCTCATATTGGTATCACCGAAAGTAAAGATCGGTCCGTCCTCGTTTACGCCTTCTGCCACAACAAATTTGAAATGTCCGTCTTTGTCCTGTGTGATTCCGAGGTAAGTCACATCTCCTGTCGGCGGATAGAACTGGGTCAGATAACCGCCGCCTGTTTTTCCATGAAAGACATCAACAATCTTCATCGACGGTTTGCGTGCCTGTGAAATATCCGCATCGCCGGATCCGGAATGTCCGATAATGCAGATGTCTTTGTTAAAATCGATAGAGTACATCTCAGAGAGCTGACCGGTTCCGGAAATTGTTTTCAGGATGCTCATGGCCATAGCTACTTTCATATCTCCTTCTACGGCACAGGCGGTACCCTGTTTGATCAGCATAGAAAATGCCGGAATCAGCATACTGTCCAATTTTCCTGCAACACCTTGTGCAAATCCATCATAATGGGATGCTACAAGTGCAATGTCTTCTGTTTTTACCCATTCTTCGAAAGCAACCACGTATCTTGCCATATCCCAGACAGTCTCAACAGTGGCTCCGCCTTCAATATCAAAAGTATCCAGAATATCTTCTGCTTTTGCACGGATAGCTGCCTCATCAGTGATATGATCTGCGATGGCCCACATTTTCTCCCAGTCAAACTGCTTGGTATACAGACCCATGCGGTTGTAAAGGTTTGTCTCATCAATGTAGAGATCCATCATGCCCGGATACGGTCTGCCGATCTGTGCAATATTGGTATAACGGAATCTTCTTCTTACCTGCGCTGCACGACACCACTCATCAATCTCCTGTGCCACATATGCATCGCCGCCTTCTACCACGCCTGTAATAACAGCATGTCTCTTTCCGGCACGCTCCAGATCTGCTACCATCTCACCAACTGCACCACATGCATATAATTCGCCCAGCCAGGTAGCTGTATCTGTATGTTCATAATCCGGCGCTTTTTTCTTCTGTACATTTACCAGAACCACCGGCACGTTCAGATCACGGATCGCTGGAAGCATGTTATAACTTGTTGCGTAAGTAAGCAGCTGTAAAATAACCAAATCTACATCTGCCGCACGGAATTTATCACCTGCTGCCATAGATAACTCTTTTGTTGTAACAATTCCTCCGTCCACAATTTCTACCGTGTCCGGAATTGTCTTTTTGAACGCTTCATACTGCTGCTCAAATTCCGGCACCAGAGACGGGAACTGTGGCAGATATGCGCCCAGTGCGATAGAAAAAACACCAATTTTTGCCTTTGTTTCTACTAACATATGACTCCTCTCCATACTTCGTATTATATTTATTGTTTCCATATTTCTTATTTCTCTTCTATAAAAACAGATTGATATCTGCTCTATGCTTCATATTCAGCGATGTCAAAAGAATGATAAATACATTCTCTCGCAGTTTTTAAATTTTCCAGTTCACCGGCAGCGATCATCTGCGCGGAAATATTTCCGATAGCGGTTGCCTCGATCGGTCCCGCACAGATTTTTTTCTGACATGCTTTTGCAGTCAGCCGGTTCAGATAATCCGCATTTGCTCCTCCGCCAATGATATAGATGCAGTCATACGATACACCTGTCATTTTTTCAACTTCATGAGCTGTCTGCGCATAACATTCTGCCAGACTGTTGTAAATCACTGCCGCTGTTTCCCAGATGCCCTTCGGAACCTGTTGACCACTCTCAGCGCAGGCGTTCTGTACTTCCTTCGCCATGCTCTCCGGTGCAAGGAAGCAGTCAGAGTTCGCATCTACGATGGAAGAAATGCTCTGCTTTGCCGCACCTTCGCAAATGTCAGAAAAGCTCATATCCGGTGCCAGCTCTTTTCGTGCGGAATTGATCATCCACATTCCCATAATATTTTTCAGATAACGGAACCGGTAATCATATCCACCCTCATTGGTAAAATTGTACCTCTGGCTCTCTGCGGTACAGATAGCCTCTTTCACTTCGGTTCCCATCAGAGACCATGTGCCGGAACTGATATACAGAACTTGATCATCTGCTGCCGGGACAGCCATAACTGCTGCTCCTGTGTCATGTGTTGCCGGAACGACTACCGCACAGTTAAATCCAACCTCTGCGGCGATCTCCGGTGTCAGACTTCCAAGATTTGTACCCGGAAGACAAATTTTCCGGAACAGTTCTCTCTTATAGCCCAACCGATCAATGAGATCCCAGTCCCAGTCCTTTGTCTGCGGATCCAAAAGCTGTGTGGTGGAAGCGTTGGTATATTCCGTCACTTTCTGTCCACTCAGCAGGAAATGCAGATAATCCGGTATCATCAGAAGCGTTTCTGCCTGCTCCATCTGTTCCGGTGTCTGCTCTTTTACAGCCATCAGCTGATAAATCGTATTGAATGGCTGCTTCTGAATGCCGGTGCGCAGATAAAGTTTCTCCTCACCGATCACTTCATAAACTTTCTGATCCATCCCCTGTGTTCTGTGATCACGGTATCCGACTGCATCACCAATCCGCTGATCCTGTGCATCCAGAAGCACAAAATCTACCGCCCAGGTGTCTACGCCGATACTCTCCGGAAATTTTCCGAGTTCCGCACATTTTTTCATTCCGGTAATAATCTCAGCAAACAGCTGATCCACATCCCAGGTAAGATGCCCGTTTTGCATTTCCATTCCGTTTCCGAAACGGTGTACTTCTTCCAGAATCATTTTTCCCTCTTCCCGGTGTCCCAGGATCAGTCTTCCGCTGGAAGCCCCGATATCCACTGCAAGATAATATTTCATGCAATTCTCCCTTCTGCTATTTTCCCATTCTGCTAATCTATCCAAATTGATCTTCATATTTTCAATTAAAATTCAAAAAATATCCCTTAGAAAAACCATTCCATCAATTCTTCCATTGCATTTTCATGGGATTATTTTATAATGATATTAGATAGATTTTTAGGCTTTTATTTTCAAAAAAACAGGACTTTATTTGCAGATACGGAATTCCATTTTTACGATGTCTGAAAATCCGGATGCAAACTCAGTTCAGACTCACACAGATAGAAAAGGGGAAAGACATGCAGGAGGAATTACTGAACAAACTCAGACAGGTCACAGAAGAGGAAAGGCTCATTCTTCAGGGTGCTTCTCAGATTCAGTCGAATCTCTATACCACGCAGTTTGCAAAACCATCTGATTTCACCATTGACAGCAAAAAACTGCTGGAAAAAGGATGTCTGATCGAAGTTCGTCCTCATACGAGATTTGTACATTTTCCACGACACCGGCATAACTATGTGGAACTGATTTATATGTGCAGCGGAACGACCACACACATTCTAAACGGTACAGACAAGCTGGTTTTGCAGGAAGGTGATCTTCTGTTTCTGAACCAGAATGCCTCCCATGAGATATTACCGGCCGGTGAAAACGATATTGCTGTGAATTTCATCATTCTTCCGGAATTTTTTGACCGTTCAGTCTCCATGATCGAGCAGGAAAACATTTTACGAGATTTTCTGCTGAGTGCTTTATCCGGCAGCACTTCCCTCTACAGTTATCTGCATTTTTCCGCAAAGGATATTCCTCCGGTGCTGAATCTTTTGGAAAACATGATATGGACAATTTTCTGGAATAAACAGAACACAAATACCATCAACCAGACGACCATGGGACTGGTTCTGATGAACCTCTCCGTATTTGCAGAAAAATTAAACTGCCCGGTGCCGGAACAGTACGAACAGACACAGATTTTTACGATTTTGCAATATATTGAGACGCATTATAAATCAGGGACACTTGCGGAGATTTCCGCACAGATCAGACAGCCCACCTATTATGTGAGCCGTCTGTTAAAAAAGCATTTACAGAAAAATTTCAAGCAGCTTCTACAGGAACGTAAATTGCAACAGGCTGCTTATCTGTTGAGCCAGAGTTCCCTGAGCGTAGAGCAGATCATGGAAGCCATCGGATACAACAATAGCAGTTATTTTTATAATAATTTTAAAGCGAAATACCATGATACCCCGCGGGATTACCGGAAGAAGATGCGCTTGAAACCGTCTGTTCCACTTCCTTTCACACTATAATATCATATATTCAATCGTCTCGGGAACATCAGCTTCGACTTTTACATCACCATTTTCCCGTGTCACATGCACCGTAATTTTTCCTTTTACGGAGTTATAACTGCAGGTAAATTCATTCATACTCTCCGGCAGATACGGTGCGATTTCGATTCTGCCAAATCCCGGCTCCAGCGGACGGATACCAGCCAGTCCATTGTAATACCACTCGATGATGTGTCCCATCATATCATGGCAGTGGCTTCTCGGATTCTGCTCCCAGTATTCACCCAGTGTTGTCTCACCATCCAGCACAAAGGCGTAGTAGCTCGGATGCTGGGTTCTGGTGATAAACTGACAGATCAGATCGTTCATACCATATTTTCTCGCAGTCTGAATAATATATGGCAGTCCGACCTCTCCGCTGATGAACGCACCTTTTTCTTCCAGTGTCTGACGGAAGGCACGTACCACATCTTCCACCTTGTCTTCCGGAACCATGCCCCAGTACAACGGCAATGCCTCTGCGGCCTGCGTCATGCAGATCTCATCTTTGTGATCCCATGCCTGATAATACCAGTATCCATCCTGCGGATGCTGCACCAGTAGTTTCTCATTATAATTCGCTTTGATTTCTTCTGCCAGTTCTGTAAATTCTGCCTGCTCCTTCGTTTTTCCGAGAATGCCTGCAAAGTAAGCCATTGTCTTGCTGTCTGCATACAAAAATGCAGTCTCAACATTCTCCCGCAGCAGTACGTGTTCCGGATTTCCCCAGTCACCAAGGCCGTGATTGATAAATCCTTCTTCATCGCGAAGAGACGCTTCATGAGCCAGATATTTTTTTCCTGCCTCATAGTTATCACGAATGATCTGCTCATCTCCATAAAACATATAATGCCAGTAGGTTCCAAGGATGCTCGTACTGCCCCACGGAATAATATCATAAAAACTTCCCATGCCCGGTACCGGAAGTACATTCGGGATATAGCATGGACTCTGAGACGGCATCAGCCCATCCCCCGGATAAAACCGTCCTCCCTGCCCGTCAGAAAAGCTGTCCTCTGCCGTATGCTGATCTGTACGAAGATCCGTCAGAAATTTGTTCCAAAGACGATCCGAACGCTTCATATACATAATTGATGGTGCCATCAGATGGTTTGGCTCCTGCCATGCAAACCGCTCAATGGTCGGACAGTCCGTATGTACACTGAGCATATTTGCTTCCACAGCTTTCTCCACCAGGTCATAAATCTGATTGTAACGCTCATCATCACAGTGAAAACTTCCATCCCTCTGCCATGCACTGGAAATCGCATCTCCATACATATTGCGAAGTTCTGTATGTTCATCCAGTCCTTCCACCCCAAAGTAACGTCCCGCAAAATAAGTGAATTTCATACGGAACGTTTCCCAGATATCATCCTGTCCGATGACATAGGTAATACAGTTGTCGATCAGGACCCAGTTTTTCGCCATCTGATCCACATCACCGTTTTTATCCAGTTTTTCTGCTACGTAAAAACGCAGTTTCGTTCCTTTTTTGCCTTTTACATCAAACTGTAACATACCGGAAATATTTTGTCCCAGATCGTAAATGTCGCGATGAACACTGCCTGTTTTCTGATCCTCTGCTGCAACATTCTCTGCATCCATATCAGATGCCTGCTGTTCTGTCATATCCAGAGATTTATCCGCTTCCACGCTGTGAATATATTTTGCCTCGTAGCGCCTGATCACTTTGATAGCCGGCTGATCCTGCTCTACAAGTGTTCCAGTCGGTGCCTGCACCTCTGCCACCTGCTGTGCAGCTGCCCAGCCACTGTCATCAAAGCCGGCAATGTCCCAGCCTGCAGGATAAGCCGCTCCATCGGCTGTCTCAGAACCATACACATTGCTCATAGTAATCTCATGCGGTTTTACCTTAAAAGAATCATCCGCATAAACTGTCTCACTGGTTCCATCCGCATATTCCACCGTCAGTTCCAGTGCCAGTACAAGGCTCTCGCCAAACGCCTCATACGGATTCGGATTTGGCGGCATAAAAGGTGGAAAATGGAAACTGTAATGCTCGTTCTGCATCAGAAACCAGCCGTTTCCGACTTCCGCTCCGATCACATTTTTCCCTTTTTTCAGATCATCCGTCACATCAAATGTTACATACTGGATTCGTTTTTTATAATTTGTCCAGCCCGGATCCAGCTCGTGATCTCCTACCTTCTGCCCGTTGATATGAAAAATGAATTGTCCCAGACCGCAGACTGCTGCCCTGGCCTTACATATTTCCTTTGTCAGATGAATTTCTTTTCTTGCATAAAACGGTTTTCCGCTTCCATCTGTAATCCATTGATTTTTCATTGATTTTAATACACCTTTCTTTTCTACTACGCTTTCTTCAACCACCAAAAGGGCATGTACAAATGCCCCTTTGATTTGTATGTATTCACGGAATCTTATAAATGAAATTCTCCAGGAATACATTTTTTATTTGGTTTATGGTTTTAGTTAGCTTTCTCACTATTCGCAGTAAGTTCCTGCATCTTTTTCTCCGGATAGAACTGGATGAAAATAATATACAGAACGGATGCTGCCAGTGGAACGAGGAAACGAACGGAATTAATACCGATCAGAACTGCTTCCGGCTCCTGCCCGATAGCATTTGCGATATAACCGGTTGCTGCCAGAACACCTGCAAGGATCGCATTGGAAATAGCTGTTCCACATTTGTAGGAGAAACCACCAATAGCAGAAATCGTACCATTCAGCTGTTCACCGGTTGTTTTGTATACATAATCTGTCATTCCGAAAACAGTCATCGGACGAAATGCATTTGTCATGGTAGAGAACATACATGCAATAAATGTCAGGATATACAGTGCCGGAATGGATTTTCCACCAACAAAGAACAGAATCAGATAACATACGCAGGCAATAACCTGTGTAAATGTAACTGCTTTTTTCATACTTCCTTTTACTTTTCTAAGGAGAATCGGCATCAGCACCATAACACCTACCATACCACTGATGGAGATCACTAACATGTAAGTAGCGATCAGGCCAGGATTCATCAGATAGTACATGCAATAAAAAACAGAAGATGACATGATAATCTGAAACAGGATACATCCTACACACCAGAATGCGATCATCGGATACATCTCTTTTACTTTCAGAAGCTTTCCTGCACTTTTAAATACATGCTCTTCGTGTGTCATATCAACCGTATGACGTTCCTTACATTTTGCAAATGCGATCCAGCTTGTAATACACATCAAAATCGCACCGATGGCTACTAATACCATATATCCTTTTGCCGGATTATCTCCACCGATCACCTTTACAAAATTTGTTGTAAAAGATGTTACAATAAGGATCATGATGGATGCGATAAACGTTGCCAGAGAAATGACATCATTTTGCTCCATCTCATTTCTGGACATCGTTGGAAGGATTGCATAATATGGAATCTCGATGGCTGTTACAAGCATTCCATAACAGATATAAAGTACCGCTGCGTAAACAATTTTTCCGGTAGTGCTCAGATCCGGTGCTGCAAACAACAGAACGGATACGATGGATAATGGCAGCGGAATCAGTAACAGATACGGACGGTAAGTACCCCAGCGGCTCTTTGTACGGTCTGCCAGTCCACCCATGATTGGATCATTGATAGCATCCCAGACAGTTGCGGCTGTCATAATGACACCTGCTGCTGCGGCCGGTACTCCAAATACATCTGTCATAAAGATCAAAATGTATGTACTTACCAGCGCCGTGATAAACTGACGGCCGGTAGCCTGTCCAAGTGCCCAGCTGATTCGTTCAGACATAGACAATTCTTTTTTCTCATTCATTTACTCATACCTCTCTTTCGGTTTTTTGCTAAACCTGTGTGCTCGTTTCTATGTCCATAATCTTACGGATTTTTTCCGGTTTTGGCTTGTCCAAACAGAACTTTTTTCTGGCTTTTTTCAGTTGTTTTATTCTACTCTGTTTTTTTAACCTTATATTTCTACCCTTATTTATGCATTTTATATTATTTTTCTTCCATTTATGTTATACTATTTTCTATTATCATTTCAAAAACTTACATTATAAAAGGAGATTTTATCATGCCTGTCCTGCCTTTTTACCAGTTTGAACTGAAAGACAAACTGAATAGCAAACCACAATGTTTTGACAGTTTCAACTTTCTGTTTCTGCTGCAGGGAACCGGAACCATCCGGTGCCGCAATCAGCTGATTCATCTAAAGCCCCATGATTTTACATTTTTTAATATGTACGAAATCCATCAGTTCCTGACTTTCTCACCGGATGCCCGGGTTCTGAGTGTTCTCATCCATAAATCCTACATACAGTCTGCAGTTCCGGAGCTTACTGACATGACACTCAACACCCACGCCGTCACACCGGAATCCGAACCGGAACGCTATGAATTTTTCTGTCAGGAATTCGGAAAATTTATTTATTATCATACCGTACATTCCCCGGGGGCTCAACTGCATGCACTGTCCCATCTCGGAAATTTGCTGTCCTACATCCTGAACCAGCTGTCCACTTCTTCTGCATCTGCGCTTCATGGAACTCAGACACGGGATGACCGGCTTTTCCATGCCCTGGCTTACATCACAGAACACTATACAAAAGATTTGTCATTGCCGGAAGTGGCAGCGCAGATTGGACTGCATCCGCAGTATTTTTCAAAATATTTCCGGGAACATATGGGACTGACACTGACGGAGTACATCAACCAGCTGCGCATTGTCAATTCCCTGCCGCTTATCATGAATACAGACCACTCTCTGCTGGATATCGCCCTTTCCTGCGGATTCAACAGTTACAAAACCTATAATACTGCATTTAAAAAACTGTTTCACACTACACCTTATGCCTGGCAGAAGGAACAGAAACTTCTGCACAGCCGTCAGCACACGCCGGAAGAAACTTCCTCCACCTTTTCCTTTTTCCGGGATTACTGGACAGAAAAAACAGAACGATCTCTGCCGGATACAGACAAAAATGACCGTATCACCCTGGAGTTAAATGGCAGAAAACAAGATCCTGCCCTGGCTCACTGCAAACTTCCGGAATTATGTTATTCCATCGGTCGTGCCGCTGACCTGCTCCGGGGAGATATTCAGCAGCAGCTACGCAATGTCGCCGGGGAATTATCCATCCGTCACCTGCGGCTGCGCAATGTATTTTCCGATGATCTCTTTGTCTACTATGAGACACCGGACAAAGTTCCGGTATACAACTGGCAATATATTGATATGATCTATGATTTTCTGTGTGAACTTCATATCAAACCTTACACAGAACTTGGATTTATGCCGCGTATGCTTGCTTCCAGGCAACAGTTTGCCAACTGGCAGCACCGGCCGAATGTCAGTTTTCCCCGCTCCCTGAAAAACTGGAGCCGTCTTGTGGAACATTTTATGGAACACCTGATCCACCGTTATGGAAGAAAAGAAGTGCTGACCTGGAAGTTCAATATGTGGACCTCCCCGGATCTGGAAATGAAAGGTGGCTACTGGCACGAATCGATGGAAAACTTTTTTCTCTTCTACCGTGTCACCTATAATGCGATAAAAACGGTAGATGAAGCTCTGCAATTCGGTGGACCTGACTTTTCCATTCCAAATGGTTTTTCCTGGTATCAGGCATTTTTTGACTATTGCCGGACTTACGAACTGCACCCGGACTTTCTGACCGTGCATCTGTATGCCTCCAATTTCAATACTTCCGACCGGATGATACAGAACCGCTATCTGACTGATACGACAGAACATTCCTACCGGAGTGCTGCCGGACTCTACCAGAGTTTCTTTGATTTTCTGCATCTGGTTCACCAGGACCCGACCTTTACTGACTATCCCGTGATCATTTCTGACTGGAACAATACCTACCATCCAAAAGATTATGCCCGGGATACCTGCTTTATGAGTTCCTTTATTGCATATACTGTGCAGATGTTGATCGGCACCCAGGTACAGATGCTGGGATTTCGTTCCCTTTGTGATGTGAATGAAGATTTCTTTCCGGAAAACCGGTTGTTCGGTGGTGGTCCCGGTCTGCTGGATATCCACGGATTGAAAAAGGCATCTTACTATACATTTGTGCAATTGAATCAGTTGAGTAACTCGATTCTATCCAAAGGCGAACATTATATTCTCACAAAAAATGGCTCACATTACCAGCTTCTGCTGTTTCACACTGCATTTCCGCTGGATTATGATGAACACCTGCCCTCCATTCTGTCCTATGAACAGCGTTATGATTGCTATGGTAATATCCCCACCCTTTCCATGTGCATCATCTTAAATCTGCCCTCCGGACATTACCTTATGCGCCAGACAGAAGTCAGCCGCACTTCCGGCTCCGCTTATGATCTCTGGCTGAAAATGGGGGCACCCCGGTACGATTCTGTTGAAATTTTAGATCATATCCAGCAGAAATCAAGCCCCGATACCATCTACCGGGAAGCCACTGTAACGGATCATCTGATCATTGATGTTACACTGCCCGTCCACAGTGTCATCCTGATCGAGATTGCAGAAGAACCAGATATTCTGAACAATCATTGATGCTTTCTGACTTTCACTTACAAAAAAAGAGCTTTTGCTGATATTTAATCATACAAAAGCTCTTTTTCTATAGTGCGCCCGGCGGCGCACGTTTCTAACCGGTGAAAGTCCGGAATCCACCCGGTAGTGGGAAGGATATAGCCGAAGGCAAGGGTGTTCATCGTGAGGTGAAATCTTAAGGAAGCTGGATGTGGGGAACCTACTAACCCACGGGCAAATCTCTGGTCTGACGAACAGGAATCTCATATGAGGTCATGCATGAGGGTAAGACTGCTATTCAAGTTGAAGCCCAATAACTACACGGAATCATGCATGATAAATGAGGCAGATGGATGGAGAGGAAGAAACGTGTGGTACCTAGGGAGGTCTGTGTGGTACGCCTTGAAAGAGGTAACCATTGCATAAAGCAATGCTGAACGCACAGAAGTCAGCAGAGGCCATAGTAGCCAAACGGAACAAGTTCCGTTCGAGGTGAAGGACCGAATCAGTAGGAGTCTTGAGTATGACCGAGAAAGGAGGAATGACCGTCTATGGCAGAAAACATTGAAAACAATGGCTGTTCGCAAAGAGATAATGCGGAACATGAAGGGTATGTGAAAGCGTCTAGGTCATTCAATCGGATATGGAAAGAAAGAGACAGTGCACAGCCGAGACTTTTGGAAGCGATACTGTATAAAGACAACTTTAACAGAGCGTATAAGAGAGTTAAGGCAAACAAGGGAGCGCCGGGAATTGATGGCATGACCATTGAAGAGGCTCTTCCATATCTAAAGGAACATCAACAAGAGATAACTGACCGCATTTATCGTGGAAAGTATACTCCGTCTCCAGTAAGACGAGTTGAGATTCCCAAACCAGATGGTG
>OIAG01000337.1_pt1 | contig 23103 bp, 19 predicted proteins | sample 1580701 | NCBI WGS metagenome assembly OIAG01 (sample SAMEA3882551, study PRJEB24775) | human gut metagenome | biome: human-associated habitat; feature: intestine environment; material: feces | place: Netherlands | collected 2009/2010 | reverse complement strand
TTGCAGCAGATTTACAGTCTGTCCCCTTTGGCCACTCGGGAATCCATCCATGTCAGGCAAAGTGCCTTAACAATGTGAAATTGTAGCATATGTTCACACAAATTGCAAGATGTTTTTATTATTTTAGTGTAAAAGTTCAGCCATAGGATGACAGAAGCGACGATTGGGTGCTCGCACACAAAGCGTCAATTCTGTCATCCTATGAGCAGAGCGCCAATCTATGAGCAAAAGTAGTCACGAAGTGACGAAAAAGCGTGCTAACGCAACTTTGCGAATGGCGCAGGCTGAACTGCTTCAATATAATATAAATAGAAAGGATACTGCGACAGTTGCATCAGTCCATAATCGGTCACCTGATATCCATCCTGCTGCAATCCGGCGATGGCATCTGTGCCAAGTTCGGTCGGTGTAAAATACCAGAACCTGTCGGAATCCGCCTGGTTGTAATCTCCGTTCACGATTTCATTATCCGGATAGTAATAATACAGCACGGTCCAACCCAGATGTTTTACACCATTCGTGACCATATTTACATCCTCATCGGGGGTACCGATCAGATCCAGTGTCTTTTCGGTCTCCACCTTCTGCTGTTCATAGCTGTCATAGCATTCCCGATAGTTCTGAATTCCCAGGCCGAATAATACTACCAGTAATACCGCCAGCACAATTCTGCTTACAGCCTCCAGGCCCTTCCAGGACTTCTTCTCCAGCTCTGCAGCCAGTTCCAGCACACGGCTGCTGCCCACCGCCAGCATGACGATTGCCACCGCGCTTAACGGATACAGATATCTCTGTGCCAGCATCGGTGCCATAACAACACTTAACAAATAAGCAAATGCCAAAGTTCCAAGGATTGTGCAGGCTCCCACTGCCATGGCATATGTCTTGTCAGACCAGTTTCTCACAGAAGGCTTCTGCATATGTACTCCGTCTTTTTCCACGGAGAATACAGAAGAATCCACTGCCAGGGTCACCACCAGAAACAGAATCACCAACGGGAATACGATACCATTCATCCCTCTGCCGCCCATAACGATCTCCAGACTCTGGTCCAGTCCCAGGATCTCTGTCATCCACCAGCCTCTGCTGACATTTTTCAAGCCGGCATAGAAGAAATATAGCCAGGGTGCATAACCTATGAAAAATGCTACGATGGCCAGAACACCCTTTATCCATGTTTTCCCACGGTATTTGATCCATACGGCCACTCCGGTGAAAAACATCATAATGCCTACAGCCACCAGTGCATAATAGTGAGAATACGCTGCTGCCAGTGCCCACAGCACCATGCCTGCCCAGGTCTTCCTGCTGCCGTCAGCAATGACTCTGTAGGAACAATAGAAGCAACCCATTACACACAGGAAAGCCAGCGCATACATGCGGACTTCCAGATTGTACTCCAGACACGCCTGTCCCAGACCGGAGATCATCACAAAAAATGTTGCCGGAAGCAGCCCGAAATGTTTCCGCACAACGGTCAGTGCCAGTACGATCCCGATCACGAAGGGCACCAGAGAGGCCAGGTGGAATACCGGTACCTTATATCCGAACAGGGTCCCGAATAATTTCAGCCAGTAATAATACAGTGGCGGATGATTGTCCCAGTAATACAATACCTGCAAAATGCCATCCACATCCTTGTGGGCCGTATTCGCAGAAAACGCCTCATCCCCCCACAGTACGCGGTCGGACATCATGCTGAAATTCAGACACACCACCAGCACTGTCAATGCCAGTACTGCCACCGGTCCTATGTATTTGCGAAATACGCTCCACGCCTTGCTGTCGGTAATCTTACTCAGGACGCTCCGGATCTTCTCATGCTTTCCGGCTTTCGCTTCTTCCACGAACAATTCCGCAATGGCATAGACCAGCATCATGCTGATCTCCAGACATAGAACTTTCACTGCATATTCTCTGGATTCCAACAGCTTTCTCAAGATCGTATTGCCGTCATTGCCGGTCAGCGACAACAGGATCCAGGGAATGACCAGCATACAGAGCAGGCAGGTGAGATAGCGAAGGACATATTCTCCCTTCCCGATCGTGACAGACTGTCCGCTTTTTTTGTTATTTTTTAAAATAGATTGCCGCCAGATCCCAATGGATACCAGCGGCAACAGCAGGGTAATAATGATGGTGAACATCGAATATCCTCTCTGTCTTTTGTATTTGTAACTATTCAGAGCCATGTAAATAGTATCGAATGAGCGTCGAATCCTTGCATTCGTAAGAGCATTTGATACTATTTATAGGGCGAAGTAACCACCATGAGCAAAAAGGAAGCCTCGCAGAGGCGGTTTTGCGAATGGTGTTCTGAATAGTTACATATATTTATTCTTCTACGTATTTCAGGATCGTTGCCGAGGTCTGTGGCATCTCGATCAGAACCTTGCCTGCCCTGATCTCATACTCCGCACCTTCCATGCAATACCCGTCATCCCTGGACTGCAGGATCACTTTCATCTTACCTGTCTTAGGGGTTCCGATCTCCCACACATGAATCTCTTTGGTGATGGGATGATAATTATTATTGATCAGGATTGCGCACTGTCCCTTGCGGTTAAAACGTCCGTAAGAAATAAAGTTGTAGTCATTCTCCAGCATTTTCAGGGAACCGGTCCGCAGCTCCTCGTTCTCCCGGCGCAGATGGATAATATCCTTATGAAATGCCAGCAGTACCTGATCCTCATGTCCCCAGGGATACGTTCTGCGGTTGTCGGGATCCGTGAAACCACAGACACCGGCCTCATCTCCGTAATAGATCGTAGGTGCACCCGTCCATGTCATCTGGATCACAACACCTTCCCGGAAGACCGCTTTATTAATACCCTGTTCCGCAGCCTGGGGTCCCAGTGTGTTGGTACGTCCCACCTTATGATTTGTTCTCGTCAGGAAACGGGAATGGTCATGGTTGGACAGTTCATTCATTGCCACCTGCCAGCTGGGCATGGAGAAGCTGGAGGTATGATGCCGCATAGCACCCCAGAAGCTCTCGGAATTGCCGAGCAGATCCTCCCGGTAGTCATCACTGTGTTTCTCCATACCGGTCAAAAACCAGGTCACGGGCTCCATGAACGCATCGTAGTTCATAACGGTATCCCATTCATTTCCCTGTAACCAGTCTCTGGTGTTGCCGTAATGCTCTGCCAGAATAATGGCTTCCGGATTGGCCTCTTTTACCGCTTTCCGGAATTCCTGCCAGAAATGATGGTTGAATTCCTGACTGTGACCCAGATCAGCTGCCACATCCAGTCTCCATCCATCCACATTGTAGGGCGGAGATACCCATTTTTTCGCTACATGAAGGACATAGTCCATCAGTTCCTGGGATCCCTCGTAGTTCAGCTTCGGCAGTGTGTCATGTCCCCACCATCCATCATAGGAATTGTTATAGGGCCATGCTGCCTGATTGTGGAAATCAAAGTAATTCCGATAAGGGCTGTCAGCACTGACATAGGCACCCTTGTCATATCCTTCCGCATTCTCATAGATGCGCTCTCTGTCCATCCATTTATTAAAGGAACCACAGTGATTGAACACGCCATCCAGAATGACTCTCATGCCCCTGCGGTGTGCCTCTGCCACCACCTGTGCAAACAGCTCGTTGCTGGCTTCCAGATTCGCCTTGTTAGTCACACGGTCGATGTAACGGGAAGCGAAACGGTTCTCCCGCTGTCCGTCGGGAAGCAGATCCCCTTCATCACTGACAATCTTTCCAATATGGGGATCAATATAATCATAATCCTGAATATCGTATTTGTGGTTGGAAGGGGAGACAAACAGAGGATTAAAATAAATCACCTCAACTCCCAGATCCTGCAGGTAGTCCATCTTGTCCAGCACACCCTGCAGGTCTCCGCCGTAGAACTCACGGACATCCATCTGTGCGGGATAACGTCCCCAGTCCTCTACGCGGTGTACCGGTTCTCCGATGTAGCAATATTCATTAGTCAACACATCATTGGAAGAATCTCCATTGCAGAAACGATCCGTATAGATCTGGTACATGACCGCTCCCTTGGCCCAGTCGGGGGTGTGGAAACCGGGAATGATAATGAAATCATAATATTCATTAACTTCCTGCACCAGGCCCCGCATATCAAAGATACCGGTAATTCTGCCGGTCTGCACCTCAAAATAATAAGATACCTTCTGATCATCCAGACGCATTACGTAGGCATAATAGTCAAAATCATTTTTGCTCTCCACACGTACCATAAGATGCTTCTGTCCGCCGCATACCAGGAACACTCTGTCCACATTATTTCTGGCGGTCCGGAAGCGGATCGTCACTTCGGAAAAACAGGCCGGCTCTTCCGGAATCACATATTCCGCACTGGTATCTGTAAAAAGTGCTCTCCTGTTAAATACAGGTCTCATGGCCGCAATGTATTGCTGATTATATTCTGTTCGACGTAATAGCTCCAGATCCATAGTATCTACCCTTTCTGAGACTAATGTCTTACTATCTATATTATGACACTGCTTCTGCCAAAGTGCTTTGTTGTCTTGTGCGCTCCGGCAGTGTGACATGTCCCAAGCTCAAAAGCTCTATTTATTATACCCTTTTTCCTTACATCTGACAACTGCCCGCCTCTTTATTCAGCGATTTTTAGACAGTAAAAAGGACAGTCTTGGGAGGACTGCCCTTTTTAGAGAAGGTATTTCTTTCTTATGGGGTATAGCAAAAAACTATATAATGTATTGGGGGGGTTACGAGTATTATAATAGCATGCACTCCTATTTTTGACTATTCTCAAAATTCACAAATATTACAAAAGTGCATATGCATTTTTGTGTATTTTTCACAAAACCAGTTTGTACAATACTACCAATCCAACGAAACTCCCGCGAAAACCTTTTCCTATACGAAAAGACCCTCAAACTCTTCTCTGGTGATCTTCTCCTTCTCCAACAGCAGCTGTGCACAGCTATGCAGCACATCCTCATGCTGTAAGATAATATCCTTGGCTTTGGTATAGCAGTCATCGATGATACTCTTGACTTCCTTGTCGATTTCGCCGGATATCTCTTCACTGTGAGCCTTGGCATGAGCCAGATCCTTACCGATGAAGACCTCATCATCGTCATCATCATAACAGATGACACCGATATGATCGGACATTCCGTAACGGGTCACCATACGGCGGGCCGTCTTGGTGGCTTTCTTGATATCGCTGGAAGCTCCTGTGGTGATATCACCGAAGATGATCTCCTCCGCAATACGTCCGCCCAGAGATACCATGATATCCTGGAGCATACGGCTCTTGGTGGCGAACATCTCATCCTTTTCCGGCAGGGGCATGGTATAACCGGCAGCTCCCACTCCGGTCGGGATAATGGATACGGTATAGACCGGTCCCACATCCGGAAGTACATGGAACAGGATCGCATGGCCTGCTTCGTGGTATGCAGTGATCTTCTTCTCCTTGTCGGAAATGATACGGCTCTTCTTCTCCGCACCGATTCCCACTTTGATAAAGGCTCTCTTGATATCCTTCTGTGCGATAAAGGAGCGGTTCTCCTTCGCCGCGATAATGGCCGCTTCGTTCAGCAGGTTCTCCAGATCCGCTCCGGTGAAGCCTGCAGTAGTCTGAGCGATCTGCTGCAGATTCACATCATCCCCCAGAGGTTTGTTCTTCGCATGTACTTTCAAAATCTCTTCTCTGCCACCGATATCCGGGGTTCCCACCGCTACCTTACGGTCGAAACGACCGGGACGCAGGATTGCAGGATCCAGAATATCCACACGGTTGGTGGCCGCCATAACGATAATGCCCTCATTGACGCCGAAACCGTCCATTTCTACCAGTAACTGGTTCAGGGTCTGCTCTCTCTCATCGTGTCCTCCGCCCATACCGGTACCACGCCGTCTTGCCACGGCATCGATCTCATCGATAAATACGATACAAGGTGCATTATGCTTTGCTTCTTCAAACAGGTCACGCACACGGGAAGCGCCCACACCAACGAACATTTCCACGAAATCGGATCCGGAAATGCTGAAGAACGGTACTCCGGCTTCTCCGGCCACTGCCTTGGCTAGCAAGGTCTTACCGGTTCCGGGAGGGCCCTCCAACAGGACACCCTTGGGGATTCTGGCTCCGACACCGGTGTATTTTCCCGGCTCCTTCAGGAAATCAACGATCTCCTCCAGTTCTTCCTTTTCCTCTTTCAGACCGGCTACCTGAGCGAATGTGACACTCTTGTCACCCAGTGTCATCTTGGCGCGGCTTTTGCCGAAGTTCATCATCTTGCCGTTACCGCCGCCTGCCTGTTGGGCATTCATCATCATGAACAGGAAAATTCCCACCGCCAGCACGACCAGCATCGGCAGCATATAGGTCAGGAACCAGTTCTCCCTTTCAATGTCATTGACCATCGGATCAAACCCATACTCACGTACCAGGGTCTCCAGTTCTGTAATGTCCGTTGCGTACAGCTTATGAGATACACCGTTCTTCATCTGGATCTCCAGATATCCGGTAGGTGCTTCTCCGTTGGGCTGCACCACGACTTCCGATACATTGCCGGCATCCAGATCCGCAATGAACTCCGCCTTGGTGTATTCATCTGTACGGTTGTTCAACAGGTTGAGGCCGAAGATCACCAGAAGCAGAAGTATGATAAATATAAAATATGAATTGATTGTTTTGCCGTTTTGTTTCAACTTCACGGGCCTCCTACATCTTTGTATTGCTTAATCGAATTCTACCACACCGATGTAAGGCAGATTACGATATCTCTGATCATAATCCAGACCATAGCCCACTACAAACTCATCGGGAATATTAAATCCGGTATAATCCACATGGACATCGATCACTCTTCTCTCGGGTTTGTCCAACAGAGTGCACAGACGTAAAGAAGCTGGACCTCTGTCCTTCAGCATCTCCAGCAGATAGCTCAGGGTTCTTCCGCTGTCCACGATATCCTCTACTACAATAACTTCCTTATCTTTCAGAGATTCGTCCAGATCCTTCACGATCTTGACTACACCGCTGGACTTGGTATCGCTGCCATAGCTGGATACAGACATAAAGTCCAGAGATACGGGAACAGTGATACGCTTTGCCAGTTCACACATGAAAAAGCTGCCACCCTTCAGTACACATACAAGGTGTACCTGCTTACCCGCATAATCCTTGCTGATCTGCTCACCGATCTCCTGGATTCTCTTATCTACTTCCTCTTCTGTCAACAGTACTCTGATATGCTCTGCCATTTTCTTTTGTCTTTTCGCTTTTAAGCGAACTCCTTTCTTATTAATTGTACCTTTAAAATACGTTTTGTATTCTCCGTTACTTTATAATATTCGCTGATACGGTATCCCACGACCCACAGTACATGCTCTCCCTCTGCCAGGATCGGCAGTCTGTCGCGTTCCGCCTGTGGGATCTTTTGATCGACCAGATAACTTTTCAGCGATTTATGGATCATCCCGCCTCTGCCGTCAGCAATGGTCAGATAGTCACCCGGCTTTCTTGTCCGTATCACCGGACATTTTTTTATTTTATCATAATCAAACCATTTCGTATACTGATTTGTGGGAACTTCTTGGTTTTTTTCAAGGGCAGCGGACAGGTCACATACACAGTATTCCACCGTTCCCGCTTCGCATTCCACTGTCCCTGTCTGTCCGGGAGACAGCTGCAGAGTTGGTTGATATTTCTCAGCCACTTCCGTCTTCTCCAAAAGCTCCCTGTCTGTTCTCTCTACTGTCAGCAGGACTTCCTCATATTGCCGTCTGCCCCGGATGCCGAACGGAAGACAGATCTGCCGGTTGCCTTCCCTGGTAAACAAGGTCAGCAGCTCCTGAATATGCTGGTAAGTGATGTCTTTCTGCCCGGGAGACAATTGCTTCACTTCTTCATACAAGAGGCGCTTACGGATCACAGGATGCAGCGCCAGAAACGGTTCCACCGCAATACAGATCACCGCGTTCCGGCTGTCCCCCGTCTCTGCGGACTCTCCGTCACCGTCCGTTGCCCGGATACATCGGCCAGCTGCTTCTTTTGTCTGCAGTTCCAGATAGTCCTCCGTCTCCGCCAGCAGCTCCGCCGTCTGATTCATATGCGCTACACACCCCTTTACAATATTCTGCTCCGCATAAGGCAGAATATGATGCCGAATACGATTTCTGGTGTAGTCATCCTCCTCATTGGTGGCATCCTTGCAATAGGCAATTCCCCGCTGTTGTAAAAACTTCTCGATCTCCCACCGTTCCAGACATAGGAGCGGTCGTATAATCCGATCTCTCACAGGCAAAATGCTGGCCAGTCCCCGGATTCCACTGCCCCGGAACAAATGGAACAGCTGGGTCTCGCTGCGGTCATTGCTGTTGTGGGCCACTGCGATCTTCGTGGCTCCCCACTCCTTTGCCGCCTTTTCAAACGCCTCATATCTCGTTCTGCGCCCGGCTTCTTCCTCAGAGATTTTCTCCATGCGGGCTCTGTTCCTTACCTCTGCCCTGGTCAGGAAAAAAGGGATTCCTCTCTCCTCGCAGAGCTGCTCCACATACCGGGCATCTTCTCCGGCCTCCGCGCGAATGCCGTGATCCACATGCACTACGGCAATGTCTGTAGGTACTTCCTTCTGCCATTCCAGCAACAAAAATAAGAGGCAAACCGAGTCTGCCCCTCCAGAAACACCGGCTACCACACGGTCGCCGGCCTGCAGCATGTGATGCTCTCTGATATATGCAAATACTTTTTCTCGCGTATCCATCCATGTATTCATGTTTTTACTCTATCCTAATTATGGGGAAAAATCAAGGCGGCATCACGTGTTTTCCCACAGGCAGAGCACAAATACCGTCATATCGTCCCGAATCCGTCCCTCTGAGGCACAGATGGCATAGGACAATATTTTCTCTGCGATCTCCTGCGGGTTCTGTTCCTGCAACCCTTCCAGCACCTGTGCCATGCGCTCTTCCCCGTCTTCCATCATATCCAGAACCCCGTCCGTCATCATGACCAGCAGATCTCCCGGCCGGATCTGACACATCTGTCGTTCTATCTGCACTTTTTGAAAAATACCTAACGGCAGGCTTTCGCCGCCGACACAGAGAACCCTTCCGGAGGTCTTCCAGAACGTGGCAACACCGCCCACCTTGCAGATCTCACATTCGCCGGTATACAGATCCAGGCTGCAAAGGTCTATCGTAGGATGATCGTCCTCTTCATTTTGCGCATACAACGCGGAATTCAGGAGATTCACAGATGCCTCGGTTCCGAAGCCTGCCTCCAGCATTTTTTCCATGAGATCCATGACTCTACCGCTGCCCCGGCTGGCATCCTCCCCGGAGCCTGTCCCATCAGACAACATCAGGATCAGCTTCCCTTTTTCCGATTCCATGGTGGCATACTGATCCCCTGAGACTTTCTCCCCTTCTTTTACCGCCCGGCTCACCCCCGTCAGTGCTATGTATTTCGGTTCCTCTGTGAACAGAAAACAATGCGGCTCCTGCTCCACGAGATAAGGGCTCCCTGAAGAGACCTGCAGCTTTTTTCCCAATAATACCGTCAGCATGTCCGCCACCTGTGCCGCCTTATAGTGCCTTTTTTCGGTGGACAGTGTCATACTGATCCCTGCTTCTGTCCCGGAGCTGCTGCCGTCCTTCTCCACATAGCAGAGGTCTCTGGCGATGATCCCTTCACTCTTGAGCGCCTGTACCAGGCTTTTCCTCTTTTTCTCTTCCAGCGGACAATACCCCAGTTCCTCTCCTGCCACCCGTTCCATGATCCGGGCCACTTCCTGCAGATGGTCTCCCATGATCTGTCTGCTCTGCCACAGCATACATTTTTCCAGAATATTCTGCCTGTCCTCTCCTGTAATCTGTATCTCCTGCCGAAAGCTCTTCCCCAGTTCCTCAAAACTCTCCGCATATCCCATCAGTTTCTGTCTGCACAGCAGTGAGATCTGTGCACACTGTTCTCTCTCCAGCCGTTCCTGCTCCTTTTTCCCTATGATCATGGCATCCTCCCCTTTCTGTTTTCACGATTATAGGGCAGTTTTCCTCTTCCTTTTGTCAAATCGAGGGAGGGAGAGACTTCATTTTTTGCGACAAAAAAAGCAGGTTCACTGTTGAGAAACAGTTTCCCTGCTTAATTGTCTTCCTGAAAAAGGATCTCACCTTCGTATACCAGTCCCAGCTTATCCTTCGCCACCTCTTCCACATAAGCTTTCGTCTGAGTGTACTTACCGAATTCCTCGATCTGTTCCGCTCTGGTCTGCTCTGCTTCGATCTGCGCGCCAAGGCTTGCGATCTGGGTATCATAGCCCGCAATCTTCTGTTGTAATTCCACGCTCCGCACCGCAACGACCACCATGATCATCAACACGACCAGGGTCACCAGGAACATACTGAACCGGTTCTGGTGTCTCTTGCGGTAGGCTGCTTTTCTTCTTGCCATACGCGCATCTCCTTTTAATGAATATTTTAAGCATTTTCCTAAGTATAGTCAACTGCTTTTTCAGCCAATTTCCCGTTATCCGCAAGGCTTTCCGGATTGGGTGCAGAAGAGTATTCAGGCCCAGTGCCACATACTTTACAAAAAAGGGACTGATTGTCCTGTGATACAGGTACATTCCCGCCAATGCCCCCAGCACGGCAAACCATCGCAGGTTCCCGTTACTTTCATGAAACATCAGCAGAAAGACCTTTCCCGCACAGTAGATCCAGAATGCCAGATCTTCCAGAGATACCATGCTGGTACTGTGAGCGAACACTCTTCGCAGGATCCGCAGAATATCATACAGAAAAGTGATCCCCACACCCAGCAGAAAGGAATGCAGCAGAAAAACATTTTCATCCATCAGCGGAACAGCCTGCCCAGGAAGGATTCCTGTTTTTCTCCGGATGCTGCGGTATCCGAATATACAAGGCTGTCGATCCGGCCGTCAATATCCACTTCCCCCTTGTCTAATGTCAGGCGGTTCACATGGAGCTCGTTGCCACGGATCATCAGCATCCCCTGTTCCGTCTCCAGCAGGATCTCCCGCAGATCAAAGGAAAGGACGTCATTTACCCCATTCACGGTACATGTCCGTCTGTTGGTCATGGTCACTTTATGCATACGTCCTGTCGCGTTTAAATCTTCCATTCTCTCCATAGCCTCCCATCCTCCGCTCCTTCCGGAACCGGACTTACAATGTATTGTATGGGAAAATGTGGAAATTTATACATAGAGAACCTGATATTATATATAACGGAAAAGTTCTTTGGCTTCTTCTTTTTTCACGGTCTCCTGTACATCCAGGACCTCGACTTTTACTTCCTTGTTGCCGAAAGAGATGGAAATGATATCTCCCTCTTTGACATTGGCGGATGCCTTTGCCGGCTTATCATTGATCAGCACTCTGCCGCTGTCGCAGGCTTCATTAGCCACAGTACGGCGCTTGATCAGTCGGGATACCTTCAAATATTTGTCTAATCTCATGCTTTTAACCTCACGATCATCCGTTTCTGAAAAACAAAAGAGACCCGAAAGGTTGTCCTATCGAGTCTCTGAAAATTCAGCTTCTATTATGCGTTCAGCATATCCTTTAATGCCTTACCAGCCTTGAACTTAGGAGCCTTGGAAGCAGCGATCTTCATAGGTGCGCCGCTCTGAGGATTTCTACCCTCTCTAGCTGCTCTGCTGGATACTTCGAAAGTACCGAAGCCAACTAACTGAACCTTACCATCCTTCTTTAACTCTTCAGCAACAACATCGGTGAATGCCTTTAATGCCTTCTCTGCGTCCTTCTTGGAAAGACCTGCCTGATCAGCCATAGCTGCAACTAATTCTGTTTTGTTCATATTGAACTCCTCCTGTAATGAGTTTTCGTTATTAATTTTACGCTCGAAAATAGTTCTTTTGAAACGTCTATACATATATATATCTGTTTTTATCCCTTTTGTCAAGGTTTTTCCGCATATTTACGGCATTTCTTCCCCTCCCGGAAAGGATCATTCTGTCGATGAAGAGCTGGCCGTCAGGTCTACAAATGAGTAGGATACATCCTTTTCTTCTTCATCCACCTGTACCGTATAACTTCTGGTTTCATAACCGGATTTTCGCAGGGTGATCACATGACTTCCTGAGGTCTTCTTAAAACTGCAGGGGGAAATTCCCACATAGTTGCCGTCCAGATATACCTCCACATTTTCCGGAGCATCAATATGCACGCGGTAATAGGTCGTAGTCGTATCTGCGGTGGAGGTAGATTCCGTTGCGGAAGAGCTGGAAGAACTGCTGCTTTCCGTACTGTCTTCACTGTCGGAGTCCGCCTTATCCAGCTGGACATCCACTCCCGCGGATTCCTGCCCCACCCTGAGATACTGTGTAAGCGACTTATAGCCGTCCGCCTTCGCTATGATCTGATGAATACCGTATTCCAGCGTGACCGGCTGGGAAGCATCCACCTGACTTCCATCGATATACAATTCTGCATCGGAAGGATTCAGGGAAAACAGCACCATACCGTACTGTGCCTCTGCCACTTCCAGATCACCGATATCCAGTGTTGTTTCCTCGTTGCGGTTGATTACGACATTTTTCGTGCCGCCACCTCCATTATAGCTGATATCTACCTGATAGCTTCCCTCCGGCACAGTCACCAGCATGTCCTCTGTGATCCGTACAATCTGTGTCTGGCCGATTTCCAGCCAGCCGCCCACAAAGTTCTCATCATTGACCAGTCTGAGGTATCCATGGCCTTTTTCCACCGTTACGCTGAGCACTGTGCTGTCAATGCCGTGAAATGTCAGGATATCCGCCGGATTCAGATCCATTTTTTCAATGCTGTGTCCCTGGGAAAAATACTGGGTATCCTTAGACAGCTGGAACACCTCTTCCCCGATGGCCACCTCATTCCGTACGGTATTCATCTCGTAGTGCTCCACATCTTCATACTGCCATGCTGTCTGCGCCAGCTGCATGGAGGTCAGATGCTTCTGACTTTTCAAAAAAGTCACATCCACGATGTCTCCCTCCTGCAGCTGACTCAGGGAAATTGCCTTTCCATATTTATCTGCGAACCGCGTTGTTCCGTCCATGGACAGCGTGTAGCGTTTGCCTAGATCCAGATTTAACAGTGTGACAGTGTTGTCAACATTATTGATATCCACCAGTACCGCCGTATCTGCGGAATCATAGCTGTCCGGATTGGTGACAACAAAGCCGGTATCTATCCGCTCTGCCTGTGCGATTGCAGCAGGTGTGGATGTCATCTGCGCCTCTGTATCCGCTCCGGGGGACGCTGCCTGCCCGCAGCCAGCAAATGACATTACTGTCACAAGCAAAAGACTTACCACTGTCTGTTTCGTTTTCGAATACTTTTTGTCTTCGAATCTTTTCAACGTTTTTGCTTCTCCTTTGTCTCCTGACGCTGCGATCCTGCCGCAACGTCTCTTCCGTTGTCTGCCGTTCATTGCCCGGCTTTTATCTTTGCAGCAGTTTCAGGAATTTCTTTCTGGCCGCTTCCTGTTCCAACAGGCGGTCCAGTTTCTCCTGATTCTTCTCCGGGATCCAGGCCTTGCCGGAATTATAATAAAAGTTTACGATCTTCCACAATTTTTCAGGATAGGACAGGCGGTAGAACAGATCCTGTCTCTCATAGGGCTTTAACGGTCTGACACTTTCATAAGCCGCCAGAAGCACTCTGCCCCATTCGGCATCCCATTCACTTTTTTCCAAAAGCTTTCGCAACAGCAGATACAGGTCTCTCACCGGCCCGTCTGCCTGACATTTTTCGAAGTTTACCAGGAAAAATCCACGGTCCTGCCGCAGAATATTATGATATTGGTAATCTCCGTGGCAGAAACACAGCGGTACTTCCTCTCCGCTGTCGGAGGCAGCCAGCTCGATCTCTTTCCATTCTTCACACAGTTGTCTTGCTTCCTCTAAAAAAGGATCAATCACTGCAGACAACCGGATCTCGAACCAGGTCTTCTGGCTGCGCTGTTTCAAAAACCTGCGGGCTCTCTTGAGCTCCCGGTTATGCTTCTCATAGTCCCGGCTGGGGAGATATCTCTCTATGACCGGTGCCGAAGTCTCCTCCGTCTCCGGAAATACCGGTGTAAATTCCAGATCACCGTGCAGTCTCGCCAGAAGCCGCATGGCTTCCATACATTCTTCCCTGTCACGGATATTACATTCTCGGCCTTCCCACCAGGTCTTCAGAATATATCTGACACCGTCCCGGTCTGTCACCGATAACGCACCTTCCTTTGTGGCAAGCAATCGCTCCGCAGAAACGGTTCCCCGTTCCTCCAGGTGCTTCAGGACCTGCTCCTGCAGACGCAGCTGTTCCTCGCGTCCTGTATATTCCTTGAAGATCAGGCAGCCCTGCTGTGTATCGCACAGAATCGCTCCCCTTCCTTTTCGGGTACGCAATACTTCTATCTCATACTGCTCCAGCAGTGCCACTGCTCTGTCATTCACTTACAATCCCTCCTAAGATACGTCCTTAACCGTTTTCCGGTTCCTACGCTATCTTATGAGGAAAGCCTGTAAAGTATGCTCAATCTTTGTCTGCCGACAGTTCCTTTACCTTTTCCAGCAGCTGTTCTCTGGTATTCTGCTCGGGATGTTCCAATACCAGTTCCAGCAGCTGTTGCAGCATCTCTCCCAGCTCTCTGCCCGGTTTCATACCGGTGTCGATCAGATCCCTGCCGGTGACCGCCAGTGTTTTCAGGGAGACGCACTGCTTCTTTTCCAGCATTTCCTGATACAGTTTCTTCCAGAGTTCGAGATTCTCCAGTTTTTCTGTTCTCAGGTAATCGCTCTGTGCCAGAATATCTGCCCGTTTCACCGGGAACAACAGTGGGAAAATATCTTCCCCGATCTTATTCACCGCCCGGCGGACAATCCGCAGATCCGGTATCACATCATTGCCATAATCATGGTATCTCACCAGACGGGTGACCACCGCAACGGTATCATTATCAAATCGCAGTCTCCGCAAAATCTTCCGCGCCATCTCTTCTCCCACCGCCGGATGTCCGTAGAAATGAGTGATTCCGGCTTCATCCACAGTAAGTGTGGCCGGCTTGCCGATGTCATGGAGCAGCATGGCATAACGCATATTCTTGTCCGGCCCGATCTCCATAAGTGCATGTAATGTATGCTCACCCACATTGTATTTATGATGCTTGTGCTTCTGTGGTGTCTCCATCATGGCATCGAATTCCGGTAGGATCACCTTGGTGACACCCATGTCATAAGCTTCTCTGAGGGTGTCGGGATGAGGGGACACCAACAGTTTAGTCAGTTCCACCTGAATCCGCTCCGCACTGATCTTCTGCAGGGTCGGTGCCAGCTTCCGGATTGCCGCCTCAGTATCTTCGTGGATCTCGTAGCCCAGCTGGGCTGAAAAACGAATTGCCCGCATGATCCGCAGGGCATCTTCTCCGAATCGTTCCTCCGGGTTGCCCACACAGCGGATCATCTTCGCCTCGATGTCTTTTAATCCGCCGAAAATGTCGATCAGGCCTTCCGTTTCATTATAAGCCATGGCATTGATGGTAAAATCCCGGCGTTTCAGGTCCTCCTCCAGGTTCGGAGTAAACGTCACTTCTTTGGGATGTCGGCTGTCCTCGTATTTTCCATCCACACGGTAGGTCGTAACCTCAAAGCCTTCCTTGTCCAGCATGACGGTTACGGTGCCATGCTGGATTCCGGTGTCGATGGTGCGACGAAACAGCTGCTTTACCTGCTCCGGTCTCGCCGAGGTGGTGATATCCCAGTCCTCCGGGGGTCTGCCCAGAATGGAATCCCGCACGCAGCCGCCTACCACATAGGCTTCAAATCCGGCATTCTGTATGGTTTCTATGATATATTTCGCTTTTTCAGGTATTTGTATCTGAATCATATATATCCTCTTTTGCAAAAATCACATACGCTCATTGCTCTGTGAGTTTTCGCTTGTTACTGCTTTGTGTCTATTGTTTGTTTCTAAGAAAGGCTATGCCTGCTCCGGGTTCATGATGAACTTATCGATGACTTCCACCAGTCCGTCTTCATCGTTGGTGCCGGTGATATAGTCCGCCGCATCCTTGACCGCCGGCTGGGCATTCCCCATTGCTACGCCGGTTCCCGCATATTCGATCATGGAGATGTCGTTGTAACCGTCCCCGCAGCAGATCGCATTCTCTCTGGTCAGTCCCATGCCTTCCAGCATATGATCCAAAGAGGTGGCTTTGTTCACATCTTTCGGCATGATCTCGATGAAATAGGGTTCGGAACGGTAGATGCTTGCCACATCGCTGTATTTTTCCTGCAGCTGTTTCTCCAGCTCCGGTGCGATCTCTTCCGGTGCTGTCATCAGGCATTTATTAATATCGAAATTCACATATTCGACGAAATTGTCAACGACCTTTATAGGAATTCCGTTGATTCTGGCTTCCAGCTGCACATAGTCATCCGGCTCGAACGCAGAGATGACGCCAGGACCCTGATAAGTGATCAGTCCGCAGCCATTCGCTTTGGCGAATTCGTACAATCCGGGCACAATGGACAGGGGCAGTGTTCTCTGATAGACCACTTCTCCTGTCTTACACTCCACGATACGGGCTCCGTTAAATGACAGTAGGTATCCGCCGTATTTTTTCAGTTCCAGCTCCTCTTCGCATTTCCGCATGCCGGGGGTGGGACGACCCGAAGCCAGGATCACCTTGTGACCATGCTGTAAAATATTCCAGATTCCCTGTTTGGTAGCTTCCGTGATCTCTTTTTTTGAATTGGTCAATGTTCCGTCAATATCCAGTACCAGAACTTTTTCCTGCATGTTTATTCATACCTTTCTCAAAGTTATTCTCTGTTCAGCTCACGTAACTGGCAGAGTCACATTATCATGTTTCCCGCCCTTTTGCGACTATTTTTGCTCATAACCTAACAGTACCTGTCTCTTCTGCTTGTGCAGTGAAACAGGTACTTGTCTGTTGTCTATGTTCTGTTCCTGAGCAAGCTTTACTGTGCCTGTGTTGCGGTCTCTTCGGTAGCAGCAGTCTGCTCCTCGGTGATCTCCTGGGTCTCTGCGGTCGCGGTCTCAGCGGCTGCGGATTCCTCTGCCTGCACCTTCAGGTAATTCAGTTTACCCTTGGGATCCTCTACTGTTACATCTGCGGTAATATCCTGCATATGCTGACTCATTGTATCGGATACCAGCGTATTCTTGATGTTGATCTTCCACTCGGGCTGATCCTGTCCGATGTAGTAAAGTACATAGGTGGTGTCACTGACAGTGATGGCTACGGTATCTCCTGCCTGACGGCTGTTGTCGAAGATCCAGTTGCTCAGCTCCTCTGTCATACCGGTCTTGGTCACCTGCTCGAACAGACCGCCGTTCTCTACTGCAGAAGTATCCTGTGTATACTTCTTGCACAATTCTGCGAAGCTGTCCTCGGTAGCTGCACCGCTCTTCCACTCCTCCAGAATCTCTTCACCGGTCTTATCCTCGGTGGGAATGATCACACGTACATCTGCGGAAGGAGTCTCATCCAGATATCTCTTCTCAAATGCCACGGCATAGTAGCAATGGCTGTTGTCGTTAGTAATGACGGTGGTGTCTCCTGCCTTTCTGGCATCATCAAACAGCCAGTCGGAGATCAGGTAGTTCACGGAAGACTTCTTCTCATTCTCGTGTGCTTCGCCGTCTTTTGCCACGGTCTTCTCCGCATCATCTGCCAGTACCTTGGCATCTTCCATTGCCTTTGCGATCTCAGCATCGGAAGGCTGGTAAGCGGTATCGGTGCTGTCGGAAGCTGTTGCATCTGTAGCTGCCGTTCCGTCTGTTGCAGTGGTATCGGTGGTTGCAGCAGTCTCCTCTACGGGATCTGCCAGTTCGGTAGGTTCTGTAGGCAATTCTGCCTCAATGGTCGTCAGGCGATAGTCTACGGAATCGTAGGTTGCCTTATTTTCCTCATAATAGCTCTGGATCTCATCATCACTGGGAGCATTGTCCTCCTGCAGCTTCTGATAATAAGCGTTCATTACCATGTCGTTCTTCACATATTCTTCGATACGGCCCATGGTTGCATAGCTTCCGTAGATGGAACGTACATATTCCTTCTCGGAGATGCCTGCGGATGCAGCGGAGGTTTTGATGGTCTCCTTGAAAGTGTTGTACTCATCCGTGGTATCGTAGGTGAAGCCGGCTGCTTTGGCTTCTGCCATCAGCGCCTTATTCTGCTTCAGGCTCTCTACAGCATTCTGCTCAAAATAGTCCTGCCAGGTCAGAGTATCGGAATACATCTGGGTGGACAGATCCTTGCTGGTATCCAGTCCGAAGTATGTCAGATAGCTGCCGTACTGGGTGATATAATTGTTCTTGGTCAGGTTGTATTGGTAATCGAACTCTACCTTGTTTACAGCTTCTCCATTGACCACCACATAGGTCTCATGAGTTGCCAGATAGGTACGGATGGGGAAAGATGCTACCAGACATACCAGAGCCACAAGCACTACGATGCCGATGGCCGTGCTGATGCGCTCTTCCTTTTTCTCCTTTTCCTTCTCCTCTTTACGCTTCTGTACCTTACGGTCATATTTGGTCATGACCTTCTGTTCTGTTTGTTCTTTATTTTCTGTAACTTTTTCATTCTTAGACATTGCTTACATGTCTCCTTCCTGGTGTCTTAAGTCCCAATGACTCCTTATTTTACCGTATTTCTGCGGAAAAAGAAAGCTATTTCACATATTTTTCAAGTTTTTCCACGATATTTTTCACACATCCGGGCTCAAAAGGACTGTCCAGTCCGACTTCTTTGATCATATTAGTGTAAAAATCACTGGCGGACAGCCTGCACAGCTTCAGATAGCTCTTCCACGCCTCTGTAAAATCGGCATCCATCTTCACCTTGTACTGTAGTGCGCAGGTCTGTGCCAGACAATAATCGATATAATACAGAGGGTAGTCGTAAATGTGCAGTTGCTTCTGCCAGAAGCCTCCCTGTCCGAAGAAAGGATCTCCCTCGTAATCCAGGTGGGGCTTGTACTCCCGCTCCAGACGGCTCCATGCCTGCTTTCTCTCGGCAGGGGTCAGCTCCGGGTGCTCATAGACGATATGCTGGAACTCATCCACCATACAGCCGTAAGGAATAAACGCAGCCGCATCCTCCAGATGCATTTCCACGTAATCCTGCGCTCTGTCGCCGAAGAACAGGTTCATCCACTTTTCCGTGAAAAATTCCATGGACATGGAATGGATCTCTGCAGTCTCCATGCCGATATCCGCATGCTCTCTGATAGGATCCTGTGCAGCGAGATACCCCTGAAACGCATGACCACACTCATGCGTGATGACGTCCACATCACCGCTGGTACCGTTAAAGTTAGCGAAGATAAACGGTGCATGGTACAGAGGCAGATAAGTCATGTAACCGCCAGCTTTCTTGGTCTTGCGGCCCAATACGTCAAACAGTTGGTTCTCCATCATGAAATCAAAAAATTCCGCAGTCTCCGGGGACAGCTCACGGTACATCTTCTGTCCGGCTGCCATGATCTCTTCGGGGGTTCCGGTGGGTGCCGGGTTGCCATCCTTGAAATATACCTGCTCGTCGATATAGCTGAGCTTCTCCAGACCCAGACGTTGTCTTCTGCGGTCATGCAGCTTCTCTGCAAAGGGTACGAAATACTCCTTGATCTGCCTGCGGAAAGCTTCTACCTCGTCCTTACCATAGCAGTTACGATTCATACGGTAATAGCCCAGTTCCAGATAATTTTCATATCCCATGGCTCTGGCCTGCGCGGTACGGTTTTTCACCAGTTTATCGTAGATGGTATCCAGCTGTTCCTCATTTTCCAGGAAAAACGCGCTCATCTTCTCCCATGCCTGTCTGCGGACATTGCGGTCACAATTCACCAGATAGGGCCGTAACAGGGACAGATTCAGTTCCCTGCCGTCGAAGTCGATCTTCGCACCGGCGATGAGCTTATCATACTCCATAGTCAGGGAATTCTCCTCCTGCATCAGCGGGATCAACGCCTCGCTCATGGACTTCTGTGCCAGCTCCATATTCTTGAACGCTACCGGACCGATCTTCTCCTCCAGATAAGCTCTGTAGGGGGATTCATATAATTTCTTCTGATAAGCCAGCACCAGATTGCTGAATACCGGCCCCTGCTCGTCGTAGTATTTATGCTCTTCCTCATAAAACTTGTCGGAGGTATCAATGTCAAAGCGGATGTTCGCAATGGTCATCAGCGTCATAACACGATCCGTCAGCGCATAATATCTCTTATGCACCTCGAACTGTTCCTCCCCGCTCTTCGCCGCATCCAGCTCCCGGATCAGTTCTCCCATCTCTTCCTGCACTTTGGCAAAATCTATTCTCTCGTAAGGCATGTCCTGAAATTTCATAATTATAGTAACCCTCTCTTTCTGTGTCCTTAGGAATCTATACTGCTTATCTTACCCCAAAATGCCGGGAAAGTAAAACTTTAGAAGCGTTCTGTAACATTTTTCTGGATTTTTTGTAGCCTTTTTGTAACATTTTTCAGACTTGCCAATAAGGAATCCCTATGGTATGGTGGTATTAGAAGTAATTTTTCTTCTTTCAAAAATTCTTATAGACCCGTCAGTGGTCAAAGTTTCCCTTATTATTTATTTTATATGGAAAATATTTGTTTTATTTTTACATTTATTTTGCAACAGAAAGGAGATTTATGGAGTTAAAACAAAATAATATAACCAGCAACTATTTCTCGGAGGAGTATTTGATGAATACTGTGTCGAGATTCTGGAAAAATTTTGTTGCGGAAGAAATTTCGTATGGGAATGCGATAGCTGCTGCGCCGGGGAATGTGGCTGTGGCAATACCTGCTTCCGGAAAGCGAAATTATAAGGATCTGGTGTTCCGGAAAATATTTCATGACAAGGAGAAGCTGCTCTCGCTGTACAATGCGCTGAATCACTCGCATTATGAAGATCCGGAGCTACTGCATATTACAACTTTGGAAAATGCGGTTTACCTAAGCTTGCAGAACGACCTGTCATTTGTGGTGGATTTTGATCTATGGTTTTTTGAGCACCAGTCCACCCTGAATCCCAATATGCCGTATCGCTTTTTGCTGTATCTGGCAAGTGAATATTCAAAGATGAGCACAGATGACCTGCTTTATTCCAACAAGTTACAGATGCTGGATACTCCACATTTTGTAGTGTTTTATAACGGAACGGATCCTCTCCCGGAATACAGCACCCTGAAGCTGTCCAGCGCCTACCGGAATAAGGAAGAGACTCCTCAGCTTGAATTACAGGTACAGGTAATCAATATCAATCTCGGGTTCAACTCCGAGCTGATGGATGCCTGCCAGATTTTAAAGGAGTACGCCCAGTTTGTCGCAGAAGTCCGTGAGCAGGCAAAGGTGTATCCAAACCGGCAGGCCATCGTTCAGGCCGTGGATGTGTGTATTAAGAAGGATATTTTAAAGGAATTTTTGCTTGAGAATAAGAAGGAGGTTATTGATATGGTGTTTTTCGAATATGACGCCGAGGCGGAAAAGAGAGTTATTTATAAGGATGGCGTAGAGGAAGGCAGAGCAAAAGAAATTGTTCGGTCATGTAAGGACTTTAACTTGTCAAAAGAGGATGCAATCCACAAGTTAGAGACTCTACTATCAATCCCTACACAATCTGCCATTGACTATTACGAAAAATTTTCAAAGGAATTTGAAAATGAATTCTCAAAAGCACAAAAAATTATGTAAAAGGAGTACATTGGTATGAACTTTTTTGAGTATGATGCTGAGCTTTCTATTTCTACACAGGCAGCCATGGATTACTATGATAATTTTTCGAAGGAATTGGAAAGGAAATCTTTGGATGATCAAAAGGCCTTATAAGAACCCAAAAAGGGCAGCCCATCATGGACTGCCCTTTGGTTCTTACATAACTCTTACAGATATGGTTCGTTCCTCTGAGGAAACAACCTGATCTCAGCTTAAGCTTACTGTAACAGAGACAGTACGCCCTGGTTAGCCTGATTGGACTGAGCCAGCATAGCCTGACCTGCCTGAGCCAGGATGTTGTTGTTGGAGTACTTAACCATCTCAGTAGCCATATCGGTATCACGGATCTGGCTCTCTGCGCTGGTGGTATTCTCAACTACGTTGTCCAGGTTGTTGATGGTGTGCTCAAGTCTGTTCTGAACAGCACCAAGTGCGGAACGCTGGGTGGATACCTTCTGGATTGCAGTTGCGATAGTCTTAACAGCCGCATCAGCATTAGAGGAATCTGTTCCATTTACCTGCAGTCCGTTTACACCAATGCCCTTAGCGCTCATAGACTCTAAGGATACTTCAATCTTGTTCTCAGCGGTGGTATCAGCACCTACCTGGAAGCTTAAGATCAAAGCCTTCTCAGAAGAGCTCAATGCAGTGCTTCCAGATGCTCCAATTGCCAGTTTCACATTGACATCAGCATCTGCATCAAGGTCATTAAGATTTCCAGTGTATGTTCCTGAGATAGCGGCGTCAGTAGTTTCAACCTTTAACTGCTTACTGATGGTGGCAGAGCCAGTTGCGTTGTTTTTAACCTCAATTCCATATGAGTTTCCAATCTCAGCAATTGTATTTGTAACCTCTGTACCATCCTTTAGTGTAACGGTTGCGTTTGTTCCATCAGAAGTAATCTTAACAACGTTCTGAGCATTAGACTTATCAGTAATCTCAAAATTAGTAGCATCACTGGAAACTACGTCAACGGTTCCGATTTTGATCTGTGCGCCATCTGTCAACTCATTAGCCGTGCCACCTTTTGCTGCTACAGTTAATCCATCAACCGTTCCTAATACGTCGTTTGCCGCAAAGGTCTTCTTATTGCCATTTGAGGCTGCATCGCCCTTTAACAGATAAGTCTCGTTGAATTTCGTGGTTTCAGATACACGGTCGATTTCATTTACAAGCTGATCGATCTCATTCTGCACATAGTTTCTGTCATCAGCAGACATAGTACCATTTCCAGCCTTTACTGCCAGCTCGTTCATTCTCTGCAGCATATCATGAACTTCGGTCAGGGCGCCTTCAGCGGTCTGTACTGCACTGATACCATCCTGTGCATTCAGGGAAGCCTGTGTCAGACCTCTGATCTGCTTTCTCATCTTCTCACTGATGG
>OIAG01000264.1_pt1 | contig 26404 bp, 20 predicted proteins | sample 1580701 | NCBI WGS metagenome assembly OIAG01 (sample SAMEA3882551, study PRJEB24775) | human gut metagenome | biome: human-associated habitat; feature: intestine environment; material: feces | place: Netherlands | collected 2009/2010 | reverse complement strand
AGCCGCCATAAGGTAGAGGTTCTCATTGTTTTTGCTTTTGTAAACAGCCTCACCGAATGTACAGTTGCCGCATACGGCATCCGACGCATCAAAAATTATGTCCTGCTCCATATCGAGCATAATGTCAAGACCACGCATTCCGCAGTCACAATCAATAAGCAAGACTCTTTTGCCCTGCTTTACAAGAGCAACGGAAAGACAAATGCAGACGGTTGATTTACCCGTTCCGCCTTTTCCCGACGCTACAACTATAACATTATCCATAATAAATTCTACCTCTGCTATATTCTATCACAAAATCCGTTAAAGAGCAAGAAACGAACATTATTTTTATCAGCCAAAATTTTTGTTGATATTTTAGTGATAGTTAATAAAATTATTCTTCATTTTTAACGGTTTGCACAATAATTTCATTGATTTTTAATGCTAAAAGCAAAAAATAAGTTTTTTATGTTTGGTCGTTCAGCCATTATACGGTCGGGATTTTTGTTTTATCTTTTAACATATCGTATTCTCGACCATAATTTTCAATTTTCCATTTTCAATTTTCAATTAAAATATGCGTCCAGCAAATCCTTTGCAACCTGCATTGAATATCTGCCCTTTGCACCGTGTTCGATTACAACGGCAATTGCGACCTCTGGCTTTTCATACGGAGCATAGCAAATGAATGTTGTATGGTCTGAGCCCGAGTTTTCAGCCGTACCTGTTTTGGCGGCAACCTTAACTTTATAATCACCGAACATATAATTTGCCGTGCCGTTTTCGTTCTGAGTAACTCCGAGCATCGCCTTGCGAACAATATCAAGATTCTTCTTTGAAATTCCGCAATCACCGTAGCTTTCAACATCTGTCGATTTTACGGTTTTTGTCCGCTCATAATTTGTAACTTTATCAACAATGTGTGTTTTGAGCCTTTCACCGTTGTTGGCGATTGTCGCAACATAGGTTGCAAGCTGAACGGGAGTAAATGCGTTGTCGGACTGACCGATTGCGGCTGAAACTGTGTTGCCGATCTGCCAATCTGTGCTGTCTCTGCCTGCAAGAGTTCCCTTTGATTCCTCAATTTCAACACCCGTGTATTCACCGAGCCCGAACTTCTGCGCATACAGATACATCGGTTCAATTCCGAGCCTTCTGCCCGTGTCGGCAAAAAAGTAGTTGCACGATTGTTCAATTGCGCCCGTAACATCAAGACTGCCGTGATAGTGCATACACCTTACCACATTGGTGGGGTAAAAATCATAGTCCTGTTTGCAGTAGATTTTCGTTTTATCGGTTATGATTTTCTCCTCAAGAGCCGCACCCGCAACACACGGCTTGAACACCGAACCGCAGGCGAATGTTCCGACTGTTGCACGGTTGTACATCGGAGAATTTTTGTTTTCGGAAAGTTTGACATAGTACGAGCCGTATTCGCTGTACCTGTTCAAATCGTATGTAGGATAGCTTGCCGCCGCAAGTACCGAAAAATCCTTGACCGACAGCATTACAACTGCACCTGTTTCACAGTCCTCACCGTTATTTTTCTGTCCCGATTCCTTGCCTGCCTGTTTTGCCGCTTTGACATTTTCTTCAAGCGATCTTGCAGCGGTTTTCTGCAATTTTGAATCAATTGTAAGGTAGACCGTGTTACCCGGTTTTGCACTCTCGGTTTCAATGCTTTCAACAAGAGTTCCGTCGGCATTTCGCTGAATAACCCTTGTTCCGCCCTTGCCTTTGAGGTCATCTTCACAGGCAAGTTCAATTCCGAATTTGCCTATCTTATCATCATAGGAATAGCTTTTGCCCTGTTTTTTCAGCTCATTGTATTCATCCTCCGACAATGAACCGAGTGCGCCGAGGATGTGCGGTGCAAGGTCCGGGTCAGAAGCACCTCGTGTGAGATAGGTCTGAATCTCAACACCGCTCACGCCCTGAGTATTTTCGCTGACGGCATTCACGGCACTTCGGCTGATATTTTTGGCAAAAACATACGGATTTGAATTTGAATACTTTTCAAGTTCCATATTGTAATGAATTGAAACGAGCGTTGTTTTTTGACTTAGACTTAACCTGTCGGAAATTTTGTAGCGTTTTAAAAGTGTGTCAAAGCAATCATCGGCACTTGTGTTCCTGTCCATATCAAGAAAATCCGATGACAAAAGTTTTTCCGCATCTTCTTCACGGCTTGTTTTATAAACGCAACTGCCGTCCGAGCCGACCGAAATCGGCAATGAATCTGTTCTTGTATCTCCCGTTTTTGTGAGAATATCAGCAAGCTCAAGTAAAATTCCGTCAAGCCTGTCCTCCTCAATATAAAGCTTATTGAGAACTATTTTATACTTTGTGGTGTTTACAACAAGACCTACACCGTTGCGGTCAACGATTTCGCCCCTTGTTGCGTCGGTTTTTTCGGTATATCCCGTTGATTTTGCGGCAAGACTCTTGTAGCTTTTTCCCTGTACAAGCTGCCAATCGACAAGCCTGATTGCAAAGCCTGCAAAAATTGCGGCTGTTATTATTATGCAGACTGTTGTTCTGCTCTTATTACTTTTTTTGCCGTTTTTTCTGCTTTTGCCGAATCTCATACCGAACCTCCCTTTCACAAAGATTAAAGATTTTTGTTTAAAAATGCCGTAAGAAAATACAGCGGAATTGTCACGGCGAATGTGTAAAGTATTCTTGAAATGTAGTGCCGTACAAACAACAAGCAACCGCTGTCAAGCCCTGCAATCAAGACGAACAGCAGATAATAAATCAACATTACCGTCATCACCGCCGCAAACGAAAACACAATAACGGTAACAAATGACGGTACAAAATATTTGCTGAATACAAAGTTTTCCGCATAGCAGACAATCGTAAGTGCAAAGGCAAAATAGCCGATACTGCCGTCAAATGAAATATCCGTCAGCACACCGCACAACGCACCGAAAATTACCGACGGCAAAGTGTTTTCAAAAGAAGCAATGCAGAGTGCAAGTGAAATCAACATAAGCGGTCTGCCGCCGAAAATTTCGGGAATTATAAAACCCGAACCCTGAAAAACATACAGAATTATTAACAGCAGGGAATAGCCGAAAAATCGAAAAAAAGTTCTTGAAGCTCTCATCATTTTTTAACCTCGCCCTTGCCGTCAAAATCGGTAATAATTGCGGCAGAGGTCACGGTGCGGATGTCCTCATACGGCTCAACAACAGCATAACGGGTTGTGTCATAGGAATTGAACTTCAGTTCTTTAACCTTGCCGATTATGAGATTTTTCGGATAAACTCCGCCTGTTCCCGAGGTTACAACAATGTCGCCTACTTTGATTTTGTTGTTCTCTGCAATCTTTGTCAGACAGGTAAGATTATCGTCACAATATTCAGCGTTTCCGCTTATGATTCCGTTGTCGGAAGTCTTTTTGTCAATTGCAGACGCTTTGGTGTCGGGCGAAAGAATTGTTCTTACCCGACAGGTTGTGAGTTCAACATCACTCACCCAGCCGATAAGACCGTTTTCCGTGATTACGGGATCATTTTTTTCCACATTGTCTGTTGAACCCTTGTCAAGAGTGAACGAGTAGAAATCATCGTTCGCATCCCTTCTCAGCACACCTGCCGGAAGAATGTCGTATGACGGATTTTCCTTTTTAAGCTCATAATATTTCCACAGCTTTGCATTTTCTTCCTTGGCGTCAAGGTAGTCAACAAGCTGTTCACGGAGTTCGGCATTTTCCTTTTTAAGCTGTTCGTTTTCTTTTTCAAGTTCTTCCTTTGACTTGTCGGAAGACGCCGCACCTGCGGTCAGCGTTGAAAGTCCTTTTGTAACCGTGTTTACCGCAACCGAAAAAATGTTACTGCCGTTATGAGAGAAAACACTCATCACAGTTAGTATGACGAGTGTAATTATCAAAATTTTTGAGTTTTTATTATGTAAAAATTTTCTCATATCTCATATTTACATTACAAATACGGTCGGGCGGTGTTTTTTCAATCTGCCCGACCTTACTTTGTCGATTTTTATTATCTATCGTGCTTGTACTGAACACCGAGCGGTTTGCCGAGTCTTTTGCCTGCACCGTCAACAACACAGTCAAGCGGTCTTTCGGCAATGTGAACAGGCATACCCGTCTGTTGCATAACAAGCATATCAAGTCCCTTGAGTAACGCACCGCCGCCCGTGAGCATAATACCGTGGTCGATTATGTCGGCAGAAAGCTCAGGCGGAGTTTTTTCAAGAGTGGTTCTGATTGCCTCAACAATTGTTGCAAGCGGATCGGCAAGAGCCTCTCTGACCTCGGCTGAGGAAATTGTAATATCCTTGGGAAGTCCGTCAACAAGATTTCTGCCCTTGACAACAAGGTTTTTTTCTTCCTCACCCGGATATGCGGAGCCGATTTTCATTTTGATATCTTCGGCAGTTCTTTCACCGATGAGAAGATTATATTTTCTTTTGACATAGGTTGAAATTGCCTCGTCAAACTTATCTCCGGCAACTCTTACGGAACAGGCTGTAACAATGTCACCGAGAGAAATTACGGCAACCTCGCTTGTGCCTCCGCCGATGTCAACAACCATACTTCCGCACGGTTCGTCAACGGGCATACCTGCGCCGATTGCGGCAGCCATTGGTTCTTCGATAAGAACAACGGGAGGCTTTGCACCTGCCTGATATGCGGCGTCCTCGACAGCCTTTCTCTCAACCTCGGTAACACCCGAAGGCATACAGATTATAACTCTCGGCTTGCTGAAAATTCCGGGTTTCACCGCCTTTTTGATAAAGTGCTGAAGCATTTTTGCGGTTATTTTAAAATCGGCAATAACACCGTCCTTGAGCGGACGAACCGCAACTATGGAACCGGGAGTTCTGCCAATCATTTCTTTTGCCTGTGAGCCGACTGCAAGAACCTCGTCGGTACGCATATCAACTGCGACAACGCTCGGTTCACGCAAAATTATTCCCTTTCCTTTAAGACAAACAAGAGTGTTTGCAGTTCCAAGGTCAATTCCTATATCCTTTGAAAATGAAAACATCCCACAGCCTCCTTTTACGCTGTAATACCCAAATGTATTTTACTCAGGCAGTATACTTTTATCATATATCTTTTCACAAATAAGGGCAATGATAAATTGTCGAAATTCTTTTATTTTTTACCCGTTGAGCCAAAACCGCCCTCGCCACGCTCTGTGTTGCCAAGCTCCGTAACCTCTTCAACATCACACGGAACAACAGGAGCGATGACCATCTGACAGATTCTTTCAAACGGCTCAATCTCATAAGGCTTGTCCGAAACATTGCAAAGACCTGCGCAGATTTCTCCACGGTAGTCGCTGTCAACAACACCCACACCGTTTGAAAGGCAGATGCCGTGCTTGATTCCCAGACCGCTTCTTGCATAGAGAAATGCGGCAACGCTGTTGTCGGGAAGTTCAATTGCTATACCTGTCGGAACAAGCACAAGCTGACCCGGATTGATTGTGATTTTTTCGTCAATGCAAGCATATAAATCCATACCGGCAGAACCGTTTGTGGCTCTTTTCGGGATTTTTGCATTGTCTTTTACCTTTTTTATTTTAACAGTCATAGTTTACCATCCTTCATTTCCTGCAAAAATTTGCAGGAATTATTCATTACTGTTTTTATTTTTCTCTAAAAAAATTATTTATTGCAAAAATGTAATTATAAATCTCTGTTAAACGGAAAAATCACTTTTTCCACAAAACAATAATGATTATTTTAACATTTTCAACAACCTAATTAACACCTCGGCGGTACAGTCCATATGTTAATTTATCTTTCAACATCGAATAAAGGCTTGATTCGTTAAGACTTTCCACGGTTTCCACATAGTTTTCAACACTAAATCTTAAAATGTTGAAAGATGTTAAAAGTGTTAAATTTTGTTTATCAGGAACGAAAAGCAAGTCACAATTCAGAATCTCGGTACAGTTTCCGTCGCATTTCAGTAAAAATTGTTTACCGAGTCGGTCTTTCATTTTTGAATGATTTTTGCAAGTTTTGCAGTCTATACCTGCACCCTTGACAGGGCAACTCCTGCAAAGCATAAGAGGAAGATAGCCGTAGCTGATAATTCCCCTCGGGATGTTGCCTCCGAGTGCGTTAATTCGCTTAAAATCGAGTTCAAAACTGAGTTCTGCGTCCTTGATTCCGTATTCCTCCGCCCACAAAAGGTCGAGAGTATTTACAAAATTCATTCCGAAACCCGAATGAAGTGTGAAACCGAGATTTTTGGCAATGTATAATGCTCCAAGATTGTTGCACAACACATCGGATATGCCGATTTCTTTCATCTCGGAAAGCTTTTTTGCAATCGTATCTTCCCGTCCGAACATTCCTCTCGGAATTTCAACACCGATGTTAAAGCCCTCGTTTTTGAGCCTTACAAGCTCCCTTTTGTCGGCAAAAAGCGGAACAAAAACAAACTCGCATTTTTTAAAAGCATTGGAAAGCTTAGTCTGAGGCACTCTTGCACGGGTGGATTTTTCCACAGGCGGTGTGAATTTTGGAAAAGTTATTTCGTAATCACGGTTGATTTTGTAGTTGTGAACAATACTTCTCGCCGAGTCGAGTTCGTCAAGAACATCTCTGCGCAAGGAATTGATAATTGAAAGCGGAATAGAAATGTCATCATCAATATTTATGTTCACATTGGTGGGATTATATGCCGTTGAGCCTGTTTTTTCAAGCTGTTTTCTGCACTTTTCCGCATCAATCGGTCTGTTGATTGCTTTTTCGGTTACGGTATCTGCAATCTTTTTGACGGTGTGAACTCCGTCAGAGGCGATTAAAACGGGATTTTCGCCGAGTTTTGCCGTAAAATCAAAGGTTATTTCAACATTTCCGATTTCGTCCTTGTAGGAAGAACGGATTGCCGAAAACAGCTTTTCATCGGCAGAAACAACATCCGATTTTGTTCTTGTGCCGAACATATGACTTCCCGTTTTGCCGATGTAATAAGCGTCTGTAAAGCCTGTTCGTGAAAAAACCCCTCTGAGCATCTTCTGGGTTTTGTCGCTGATAAAGCCGAAATCACGCTGTTCAACACACGCTCTTACTGCGGCTGAAACATACTCGGGGCGTTTCATTCTGCCCTCAATTTTAGCCGAGGCAACCCCCATATTTTGAAGTTCGCCGAGGTAATTTACAATACTGTTGTCTTTAAGGCTTAAAGCGTGACCGCCCTTTTGATTGTTTACGGAAAACGGCAGTCGGCACGGCTGGGCACAGGAACCACGGTTTCCGCTCCTTGCGCCAATCATTGCGCTGAGGTAGCATTGTCCCGAAACGCACATACACAATGCACCGTGAACAAAAACTTCGAGTTCAACCGGAATTTCACAGCATTTTTCAATCTCTTTTTTGCTCATTTCACGGGCAAGAACAACACGCTTGAAACCCATTTCATAAAGTGCCTTTACACCGGATGCGGTGTGAATGCTCATCTGAGTTGACGCATGAAGTGCAAGGTCGGGAACAAGCCTGTGTGCAAGCCTTGCTACACCCATATTCTGAACAATGAGTGCGTCAACATCAGCCTCTGCGGCTGAAATTATGGCTTTTTTCAGCTTTTCAAGCTCGTCATCGAACACAATCGTATTGATTGTGACATACACCTTTACACCGTGAATGTGACAGTATGCCGTTGCTTTCTTTAGTTCTTCATCATCAAAATTTTTGGCAGAGGAACGGGCAGAAAATGCCTTTTCGCCAAGATACACTGCGTCTGCCCCGCTCCTTACGGCGGCAATTACACTGTCAAAGCTTCCCGCCGGAGCAAGTATTTCTATCTTTTTCATTTCTTATCTTCATCAAACAGAGAGAACTGCGTCATTGGAACATAACCGAGAAGTTTTTCATTACGCAATTCCTGTTCTGTTTTTTTAGCCTCGTTTGACAGAACATTCACGGGTATATCATCTGACTGCTCTGTCATGTTATTTTTTGCATTTGAAGTCTTTTTTTCCTTTGGAACTGAATTTTTTTCAGGCTCTGATTTTTCAGATTTGGCTTTTTCTTTGCTTTTCTCAACACTTTCGAGCTTTTCTTTAAGCTGTGAAACCTCGTGTCCGAGAACAGCGAGTCTTTTTTCAAGCTCTTTATTATTATTTATAAGTCGAGTGTTATCGTTCATGGCCTCCGTAAGCTTCTCTCTGTATTCCTTGCAAAGCCTGTTAAGATCATTTGTCTGCTGAATAATTTTGTCGGCTTTTTCAACATAATCTTTGTTCTTTTTAAGAGCCTTGTTGCGGTCATCGCAGAAGTTAAGTGCCGCAAGAACCGCACAATCACGGGTATCAAGCTGCTTTGTGCTTTGGGCGGCTTTTCTTATGTGAGAAAGCACCTCATTTGCTACCTTTTGAACATACTTTTCATCATCTGTTGTGATAAGTGAATAACTTCTTCCCTCAATCTGAACGCTTACTCTCTTTTTCTCCATAGGAAATGCATCTCCCTTTTATAGCTTTTTCGTCCTCATTTGACTTCTTTGCATACATAATCATTTTACATTATAATATAAAATCGGAAATAATAAAAGAGCAAAGAGAATATTGTTTAAATATTTTTTCATTCGTAGACAAATTTGGCGATTTTATGCTGTTTACAACTTATATCGGTTGAAATATTTATTCTCTTATGATAAAATAATCTTTGCGTCATTTGGCGGATTTGTCTTAATTTCCGATTAACAGGGCATAACCGCCAAAACAAAATTGACATTTCGGAATATATTATTATGGGAAGTGATTATATGCCCGTACCGTTTGATTCACGAAAAATTTACTATCGTTCGCCGTTTGGTGCGGTTGAACAGGGTACCGAGATTCATTTCAGAATTCTTTTGCCTAAGGCGGAGCATACGCAAAAAGCACACTTGTGTGTAAAGTATGATTATGACTGCAACTGGGAATTCACCGAGCTTATCTGGTGCGGTAAATTTGACGAGGATACCGAAATTTGGGAGTGCGATTTTACCCCGAAAAAAATCGGACTTTATTGGTATAACTTTAAGCTTACTGCCATTGATAAAACAAGATATGTTATTCCGTCCGATCCGTATAAGGTCAGCACCATTGAAGACTATATGGGCAGAAGCTGGCAGATTACCTGCTACAAAAAAGGCTTTAAAACTCCCGGCTGGCTTGTCGGCGGAATTATGTATCAGATTTTTCCCGACCGTTTTTATTTCAGCGGTGAAGAAAAGAATATAAAGCGTACCGACTTCAAACGCAACAAGGATTGGTATGCTCTCCCCGAATGGAAACCCGATGAAAACGGAATGATTAAGAACAATGATTTCTTTATGGGCGACCTCAAGGGAATTACAATGAAGCTTGATTACCTTGAAAGCCTCGGTGTAAGCTGTATTTACCTTAATCCTATCAGCGAGGCATACTCAAACCACCGCTATGATACGGGCGACTACTCAAAGGTTGATCCGATTCTCGGAACGGAGGAAGATTTTAAGCACCTTTGCGCAGAGGCTAAAAAGAGGGGAATACACATCATAAATGACGGTGTTTTCTCTCATACGGGAAGTGACAGCGTTTACTTCAACCGTTACGGCAGATACGGCAAGGGCGGTGCGTATAATGACAAAAACTCACCGTATTTCAGTTGGTACAAATTCAACGAATGGCCGAACAATTACCAAAGCTGGTGGGGCTTTGATACTCTGCCCGAGGTTATTGAGGAAACTCAGTCATTCAACGAATATATTAACGGCAAAGACGGCATTGTCAGAAAATGGATGAAATGCGGTAACTCGGGTTGGCGACTTGATGTTGCAGATGAACTTCCCGATGTGTTCATTGAAAATCTACGCAAAGCAGTTAAGGACGAAAATCCGAACGCCTTTCTTGTAGGTGAAGTGTGGGAGGATGCAAGCAACAAGGAAAGCTACGGTGCAAGAAGAAAGTTCTTGCTCGGCGAACAGTTTGACTCCGTTATGAACTATGTGTTCAGGGATGCAATTCTCAACTTCTGCAAAGGTCAGCACGGCAAATACACAATGGATCTGATTATGAGCGTAATCGAAAATTATCCCCGTCCTGTTCTCAGAGTGCTGATGAATTCACTTTCGACTCACGATACCGAAAGAGCAATCACAGTTATGGCAGGCGAACCGCTTGACGGCAAGGACAGAGAATGGCAGGCTGACACTAAGCTTGATGACGAGCATAAAAAACTCGGTGTAAAGCTGCTCAAGGTTGCAAGTGCAATGCAGTTTACTCTCCCGGGATTTCCGTGTATTTATTACGGTGACGAGACAGGAATGGAGGGATATCGTGATCCGTTCAACCGTTGCTGTTATCCGTGGGGCAAAGAAAATAAGGAACTCATTGAATGGCACAAAAAACTTGCCGATGTTAGAAAAAGCTGTTCGGCATTGTGGGACGGCGATTTTATAAATGTTCTTTCGGAGGAAAGAAGAATTTCATACATCCGCCACGACAAAGATTCCGCTATTTTCTGCACATTCAATCTCTATGATTATGAAGTCGAGGCAAAAATGCCGCCCGGATATGCAGACGGCAAACCTGTTTTTGGTTCAAAGCTTGAGAACGGTATACTCACAATTCCGCCTATGTCCGCAGAATTTGTAGTTCTTGAACTCGGTAAATGATGTATATAGTATAAAACAGAATAAAATATAATTACAAGCGACAGAAATTAAACTGTCGCTTGTTTTGTTGCGGTATTTATATGTTTGTTATATTTGATTTACCGACTTACTCGCCTTCCGTTATCGGCGGAATAAAGCATTCTATCGCACTGCGAAGCTTGGGATGACGAATAACAAAATGGATTGCAGGCGTTTTTCCTTTGGACACCATCACCCATTGTCCCTCGTGAATTATAATTTTCAAATTATGAAATGCGTGCGCCGTACTGCACTTTAATGTGTAATTCGGGTTCTGCTCTGCAAAAGCCATTGATTCTTTCAAATGGGCAGTATATTCCTCTTCGTTATACGGAATATCCTCTTCACAAAATATACCCGAAAGTTCCAGCATGGGAGGACTTTTCGTAAAATTTTCCTGTACAAAATCAGGTATCTCATCTTCAATTCTTTCATTTTCAAGAATTATTTTTATTCGCTGTCTTTGTGTTTTTGCGTACTCTTTTATCTTTTCTTTTAGCTCTGCATTAATATTGTTCCGTGTAAGAATACGGTCAAGAAGCTTACTGCTTATTGTATACAAAGGCAAAGAGGACAGAATACTGCGGCGTTTGCCTGCTGTTTTTGTATCGGCAAGAAGAAAGGCATTCAACTCATTTTTTCGTTCACTGCGGTAAATTTCCATCAAAGGATAGGCATTTTTCAGCATTTCCTCGGCTCTTTTTCGGTAATATTCCACCTCACGCTTTACCTTTGTCAGATAGTATTTGCCGTCGGAATGATATCCGGCAACAGCTTCGCCCGAAAGTGCGGCAATTCCCGACACCTTCAAAAAATGCAGAAAGACATCATTCGGAGCATTCTTGAAATAGTATGGAGAAATCTGCCCTGTCATATACATCGGTATCCAGCTTTCAAGACCAAGCATCATCTCATCAAAAGAACGGTCAAGATTATGTATTTGATGAAGATGCAGTCCTTTTTTTAGCATCATCGCCATACCGAACATCCATTTTTTGGGGAACTCCGGATCCTTTGCCATTTCTTTCATCGGCATATCGCTGTACATTATCACAGGGGCTGATGATTTTGAAAGCACGGTTGATTTCAAAAAATCAAGCTCACTCTCCATCATTTCTTTAATACCGAAATATGTCTTGGAGGACGGAATCTGAAACGGTACGGACGGAACTTTTAACTCATCAAACTTGATAACCTTGATATATTCGTTCAAATCAAAGTCATCCAGCTTGCTTAAAAATTTTGAAACGCTGTTGCCTTCGGCTTTTTGCACGGGCTGTTTTAAAAGCCAGCTTTTTATTTTTGCGTATCGAACCGACATATCATAAATTTCATCAATATCACAGCCAATCAATTCTGCAACGGCGGCAATTTCGGACGGCATCTGCATTGTTCTTGTAACAAAGGAAGCAACCGCAGATGCAAACCGCTCGGCATCTCCGGGCTTTCTTGAGCCGTTACGAATGCGAAAAATAGCAGACGCATCATAATTTGTGTACTGACACAACTGCGTCAGATTGACATTGAGTGCAGAGAGGAGTGTGTTGAAATTTTTTCGCAGTAATTCCTTGTCTGTAGATACAAAATCATCGCAGCTTACAAACGCTTTTTTCACAGCGTCAGCGGTGATTTGTAACTTTCCTTTTTGTGCGGAAATCTGTGCCAGCGCACAGCATAAATCCTCAAAGGGCTTTGTTCCAAGCTCGGGTACTCGTTCGCCGTTTCTGTATCGGCTGAGAGATGCCGCAGAAATGCCGGATAAATTACAGATATCTTTTCCCGTACAGGACAACTGCTCAATAAAATCATTTAATTTTTCAGAAAATTTCATAGATATCACTCCAAACGAGTTTGTTTTTAACAATGTTATAAGAGTATATTACAGAATAATTCCAAAATAGTCAATTGACTTTTTTGGAATTATGGTAAAATTGTGCGTAAAATATGCTAAAATAATGGTGAAATCTTTGACAGGTATACGGGGTTGTGCTCATCACAGCCAACCTGCCAATATGGCGGTAACGGACGGTAATAATACCAAACGGATACAGCCAAAAAACATTTTATGCGGCGTTAGCCGTTGAAAGGAGAAGATGAATATGAAAAAAACAAAACCAAAAAAACTGTTGACTGTTCTGCTGACCTTGTACTTGGCACTATCCATTGTACCGATTACAGCATATGCCGGTGTAACAGATGTGATCGGAGACAATACCACTAAACCCTATAGTCATTTCTATCACACAAAGGTTGAAACAACTGCGCAGGTCACCATTAAAGATGCAGACGGCAATGTGATAGAAACAACAGAAGTGACCAAATCAGGGGATTTCGTTGAAGGCAATGTTAACAGTGATGCGGTGCAGGCAGAAATCAAAAGAATTGATGATGAAATCATTGCACAATTTTCTTCACGAGGAAATATTACCATTGAAAACCGTAATAGCACATTTATGTTTGATCATTTTGAGAGTGGTAATATAATTGCACCAGATGGCGATATACTCGTCGGCGATCAGGATGCTCTCGAAAAAGCAGCTTCCGGAAGTGTGAATCGGAATATTGTTGTTCATGAATATCAAGTGTATCAGACAACCTATGACCTGATTGTGCAAACTATTGATGGAGGTTCTCAGGACGAAGCGACTATAAATAATGTCTGCATTGAGAATGTAAAATTCGCTTATCGTTCGGGTGACGCTCCGCAGGCAACCGCCGAGGTATATAATGCTGATGCCGATAAATATGAAATCGCTTATGAATGCTGGCAGGAAATGGAGAACGGAGAGCCGGTTGCGTTCTGGTATTCCGATGAAAGCAAATATACGCCTTCCTTGAAAAAGATTACTCAGTTTGAAGAGGGTAAAACCTATATGTACTCCATCGAGTTGAGAGAGAAAAACGGATATACCTTTGCGGATAATTGCTCCGTTACGATAAACGGGAACCCGATATCGGCAACCGCCAATGCAGTTAAAACCGTGGATGGCTTGTTTGTTATGAATGTTGAAACAATTCGCCCGGAAGCAACCAAGAAAATCTCCGTGATTGAAATCAATAACGCAACCTTGACCTTTAAGGACGGCGATAAACCTGTCTTTACCGGAACGGTGCCTGAAAACGATCAGTATGCATTCCGTTGCGAGTGGTGGAGCTTAGACGAGAATACCGGCATAGTTTCCACAGAGCCGGAGTGGGGCGGCGACATTTATAAAAACAAGATCACCGCTTTTGAGGCAGGAAAGACCTATCACTACGGCGTATATGTAACTGCATATACTGCCGACATCTCTCCCGATGCCAAACTAAAGATTAACGGTCGGGAAGTGAAATACACTCGCATAGGCGATGAAAGTGACACCCAGAGTTTCTGGGTTGAAACCGACCTTACTATGACTCCTGCCGCAGACGGACATACACACAAGTACGGTACGGAATGGAAGTATGATGAAACGAATCATTGGCACGAATGTGAGTGCGGCAACAAGGCTGATATAACGGCTCACACCTTTAAGCAGATTATTGACAAGGAAGCCACGGCTACTGAAAAAGGCTCAAAGCATGAAGAATGCACCGTCTGCGGTTACAAAAAAGCTGCCGTTGACATTCCTGTGACAGATTTTGGAAACAGCTCGGACGACCAACCGAATAAGCCTATAAATACTGCCTCTTCCGAAAGCAGTTCTGCTGACCAAACAAATAAACCGATAAATACAGCCTCACCGAAAACAGGCAATACCGATAATATGATTTTGTGGATTGTCCTGCTGATTGCCGGCGGCGGTGCATTCATTACCGCAACGGCTGTTGACAGAAAGAAAAAGTAAAACAAATAACAGAAGAGATTAAACTATAAGGCGGCTATCGAAAACGATAGTCGCCTTGTCTTTTTGCAAAATTCATTTTTAATTTGCGTTTGTTGTTACCTGGGTTGCATTTGCCACATAGCTTTCATACTCGTCAATGCCCCAGTTTTCTTTTACTTCATCAGAGATAGGAAAGGTGCGAAACAGCATTGTACTGCGTTCACTGTCTGCCTTATCCTCATTGGTGCTGAGAGCATAGACATTGCCGTTGTACCACAGCTCATTTGTATTTTCAAAGGTTGTAAGATAGAAAATATCCTGAATTGTATCAACCTTATTAATGCCCATTCCGCTTACTGCGGCAGCCATTACGGCACTTTTCATCAGGATTGTATCGCTGTTATTTTTCTCGTTTTCAATCGAAACAAAGTTGCTCATTGTTGTTCCGAGACCGATATTCATAATATAATTTGTCTTTGTTTCAACAGAGGCTGTGAAGTTGATTTTATCGGCATTGTAGTAATAATACTGATACTCCGTTCCGTTTGCATCATTCTTAGGACTGCCGAGCATTTTCCAACCCTTTGGATTAATCATATCAAGATTACCCGCCTCTTTGAGCATTTCGTTGTAATTATATGTAAATTCTTCAAGAGTGATTGCGTAGCACATTCCGTTTACATTTTCACTTTCTTTGCGAATGTTCGGATTTTCTGTTACCTTTGCCTCATCAAGAGTAGAAAATTTATCGGGCGCATCTACTACACCCGAAACATCGGCATTCTTCTTGTCAGAACAGCCGAAAAGTGAAAGCATGAGGATTGCCGCTACAATCAGAACTAAAGTTTTTTTCATCAAATCACCAAATTTTCATATGTGTCAAAAACTCCACTTAAAAAAGTGGAGTTTTCTTATTTTTATCAATTATTCTTCCGTATTTTCTTCGGTTGAATCAGAAGTTTCACCCTCGTTATTTTCGGAAACTTCTTCTGCAACCGCTTCTGACGGTTCACCGTTTTCTGCGTTATCTTCGCTCTCGGCTGATTCATCATCTTCACCGTCAATGTGGGGAACACGGGCGATTGTTACAACCCTGTCGTCACCGTTTACTTTCATTACGGTTACACCCTTTGAAGGACGGGCGCAAACACGAATTGATTCGGCGGCAATTCTGATAATAATACCTTCTTCCGAGATGATAATAATATCATCGTCAAGGTTAACCACCTTGATAGCGGCAACATCGCCGTATTTTTCCGTGTGGTAGTTGGTAAGACCTTTACCGCCACGGCTCTGAACACGGTAATCATCGGGACTTGAAAGTCTGCCGTAGCCTGTTTCGGAAACTGTGAGAACAAGACCGCCCTCACGGACAACACTCATTCCGACTACGCAATCGCCCTCTTTGAGAGCCATTGCCTTAACACCTCGAGCCTGTCTGCCCATTGCACGAATGTCGGTTTCGTTAAAGCGAATAGCCATACCTTTCTTGGTGGCGATAATAACCTGACTGTTACCGTCGGTCATTCTTACCCACGCAAGTTCGTCACCCTCATTGAGTTCAAGAGCGATAAGACCGCCCTTTCTTGAAGTATTGTATGCATTGAGTTCAATACGCTTGATAATGCCCTGACGGGTGACCATAACAAGGTATTTTTCCTCGTCAAATTCAGGCACTCTTATCATTGAGGTTACCTTTTCGTCGGGTGAAATCGGGATCAGATTTGCAATGTTTACACCCTTTGACTGACGGCTTCCCTCGGGAACTTCATAGCATTTAAGGCGATAAACTCTGCCCTTGTCGGTAAAGAACAGAACATAATCGTGTGAATTGATTACGAACATTTCAGCCGCAATATCTTCTTCACGGCGTGACATACCCGATACACCGCGACCTCCTCTGCGCTGAATTTTGTAGGTATCGGCAGAAAGACGCTTTACATATCCAAACTGTGTAAGTGTAAGAACGCACTCCTCCTGCGGAATAAGATCCTCAATATCAACCTCACCGCTGACAGCACAAATTTCTGTTCTTCTCGGGTCGGCATATTTATTACGAATCTGCATAATTTCTTCTTTTACGATTTCAAGCTGTCTTGGCTCGCTTGCAAGAATTTCGAGATATTCTTCAATCTTTGCGTGGAGGGCTGCAATTTCATCCTCAATCTTAGTCTGCTCCATATTTGTGAGCTGACCAAGACGCATCTGAACGATAGCCTGAGCCTGAACATCATCAAGACCAAAACGCTCCATAAGACCTGTTTTTGCGCTTGCAGTATCCTTGCTGTTTCTGATAATTTTGATTACCTCGTCAATGAAGTCAAGAGCAACCTTCAAGCCCTCAAGAATGTGAGCTCTGTCACGGGCTTTTTTGAGGTCAAAATCAGTACGGCGGCGAATAACCTCAGCCTGAAATTCAATATAGCATTGGAGCATTTCCTTGAGTGAAAGAATTTTAGGCTCGCCGTCAACGATAGAAAGCATAATTGCACCGAAGGTTGTCTGCAACTGTGTGTATGAGAACAGCTGGTTAAGAACAATCTGAGGTGAGGCATCTCTCTTGATGTCAATTTCAATGTGCATACCCTTACGGTCGGAATGATCCTCGATATTTGAAATACCCTCAATTCTCTTATCCTTTACGAGGTCGGCAATGTTTTCAATAAGTCTTGCTTTGTTGACCTTGTACGGAAGCTCCGTAACGATAATTTTATATCTGCCGTTTTTAGCTTCGATAATTTCAGTCTTGGCTCTTACGGTGATTTTTCCTCGACCTGTTGCATAGGCGGCACGAATACCGCTTCTGCCCATGATAATACCGCCTGTCGGGAAGTCGGGACCGGGCATACACTCCATAATCTCTGCAAGCTCGGCATCGGGATTGTCAATGAGAGTACAAACTGCGTCAATTGTTTCACCGAGGTTATGCGGCGGAATTTCGGTTGCCATACCAACGGCAATACCGCTTGAACCGTTTACGAGAAGGTTTGGAAAACGGCTTGGAAGAACAGTCGGTTCTTTAAGACGGTCATCGTAGTTTGACATAAAGTCAACCGTATTTTTCTCGATATCCGTGAGCATTTCAAGAGAAATTTTACTCATTCTTGCCTCTGTATAACGGTAAGCGGCAGGCGGATCACCGTCCACCGAACCGAAGTTACCGTGACCGTCAACAAGCATATATCTCATGGAAAAATCCTGTGCAAGACGAACCATTGCGTCATAAACCGAGGCGTCACCGTGAGGGTGATACGAACCAAGCACCTGACCTACCGTGTCGGCACATTTGTGGTACGGCTTTGACGGATCAAGACCGATTTGATTCATTGTATAGAGTATTCTTCTGTGAACAGGTTTCAAACCGTCTCTGACATCGGGCAACGCACGGGAAACAATAACGCTCATGGAGTAGTCCAAAAAGCTTTTTCTCATTTCATTTTGCAGATCGACATCAATAATTCTCGAATTCTTGTTCTGATTCTGTTCGTTATCCATATTCTTTCCTCGCTTTTCAAGCTCTTGTTACTGTCTGTTCAATAATTTGTAATAATGTTATTTTGCGTTTTTTAGGGTGGTTTAGTGTGTGATTTTGTTTCAGTAGGGGCGTTCATTGGACGCCCGCCTTGATGAAACGATTTGTTTTACACATATTTTTTGATGTGATGATTTATTTTTTAATTTCACAAACTATCTTCTCGAATTTGGTGTAGCGACACGCTGTTAGAAGTGTTTTACTGCGGCTGAAATATCTTCGTAGAGTTTCGGAAAGCGTTTTTTGATGCTTGTGGGACGGAATGTTTTGGAATCTACAAAACCGTGTTCGGTTGTACCGTAGCCAAGTTCGGTTTCCGAACCATCCTTTTCAATACGCTTTACCGTGTATGTAAAAATAATTCTTGCGGCTGTGATAGTCTGCACCCAAGTGCGGATAATCAGCTCGTCCTCATAAAGAGCAGGGATTCCGAAATGACAACTCAGGTTCAAAAGGGGAGTCATTACACCTGCATTTTCCATGTCTGTGTAGCTGATTCCGAACATTTTGATATAGTCATTTCTAGCTATTTCGTACCAAATCGGATAATTTGAGTGGTGTACAATTCCCATTCTATCCGTTTCTGCGTAACGAACTGTAACTTTTGTTCTTGCGTGCATAAAATCACCCCGTTTTTAAAATTTTGGTTTATCGTAATATATCAGACATCGAGATTCTGTACATACTTTGCATTTTTCTCAATGAAATCTCTTCTCGGCTCAACCTTGTCACCCATAAGAATTGTGAAGGTTTCGTCTGCCTGTTCTGCATCGCTGAGATCAACACGGAGCATAAGTCTTGTTTCGGGATTCATTGTTGTTTCCCAAAGCTGTTCGGAGTCCATCTCACCAAGACCTTTGTATCGCTGAACTTCGGTTTTACCCTCAATTTGAGCCAGAATTTGGTCACGCTCAAGGTCCGAATACGCATATTTATGCTCTTTGCCCTTTGAAATTCTAAAGAGAGGCGGCTGGGCAATGTAAACATGGCCCTCTTCGATAAGCGGACGCATATATCTGAAAAAGAAAGTTAAAAGAAGGGTTCTGATGTGCGAACCGTCAACATCGGCATCCGCCATAATGATAACCTTGTCGTATCTGAGCTTTGCAATATCAAATTCATCACCTATGCCTGTGCCGAGCGCAGTGATAACGGGCATAAGCTTGTCATTTCCGTAAACTCTGTCAATTCTTGCTTTTTCAACATTGAGCATTTTACCCCAAAGAGGGAGGATAGCCTGAATTCTTCTGTCACGGCCGCCCTTTGCTGAACCGCCCGCAGAATCACCCTCGACTATGAATATTTCTGTTTCGCTGCTGTCTTTTGACTGGCAATCGGCAAGCTTACCCGGAAGCTGTGCGGAGTCAAGCGGAGATTTTCTTCTTGCATTTTCCCTTGCTTTTCTTGCAGCCTCTCTTGCTCTTGACGACGCAAGCGCCTTTTCAAAAATTACCTTTGCAACAGCAGGATTTTCTTCGAGATAAACAGAAAGCTTATCCCTCATAAGGCGGTCAACCATTGCTCTTACCTCGGTATTACCGAGTTTTGCCTTGGTCTGTCCTTCAAACTGAGCCTCTTTGAGCTTTACACTGACAATTGCGGTAAGTCCTTCACGGACATCTTCACCGCTGAGATTCTTATCATTGTCCTTCAATTTTCCGAACTTTCTTGCATAGTCATTCATAACATAGGTAAGTGCTCTTTTGAAGCCTTCTTCATGAGTACCACCGTCGGTTGTATGAATGTTGTTTGCAAAAGTGAGCAAATTTTCGTTGTAGCTTTCGTTGTACTGGAGTGCAATTTCAACCGCAATCGTGTCATCTGCGTTTCTTGACGCAAAGTAAATTACATCGGGATGAATAACTTCAAGAGAACGCTTTTTGTGAATATACTCAACAAAGCTCTTGATACCGCCCTCATAGACAAAGTTATTCTGAATAATATTTTCAAGGTCACGCTCGTCACGAAGCTCAATGTGAACACCTGCATTGAGAAATGCCTGTTCACGAAGTCTTCTTTCCAAAACGCTGTAATCGTAAACCGTGGTTTCTTTAAAAATTTCAGGGTCGGCTTTAAAGCGTACTTCCGTACCCTTAACATCAGACTTGCCGATTTTTTGAAGGTCGGTTACAATTTTTCCTCTTTCATAACGCTGGAAGTAAACATCCTCGCCGTCACAAACCTTGACTTCGAGCCACTCGGAAAGTGCGTTTACAACAGACGCACCTACGCCGTGCAAACCGCCCGAAACCTTGTAACCGCCTCCGCCGAATTTTCCGCCGGCGTGGAGAACTGTGAATACAACCGTTACGGCAGGGAGTCCTGTTTTGCTGTTCACACCGACAGGAATACCACGGCCGTTATCGGTTACTCTGATTATATCGCCCTTTTCGATGACAACATCAATTTTTGTACAATAACCTGCAAGTGCTTCGTCAATTGAGTTATCTACGATTTCGTAAACAAGGTGGTGAAGTCCTCTCGGTCCTGTTGAACCGATGTACATGCCGGGACGCTTTCTTACAGCCTCAAGTCCTTCAAGAACCTGAATTTCATCTGCGCCGTATTCCTGTTCAACCTTTGAAAGCTCCATACCCTCGGATTCGCCGTCAAATTCAACCAATTTTTCAGCCTCAATCTCTTTTTCATAGGCTTCATCAATGGCTTCCTCGTTTATATTTTCGTTGGTTTCATCAATATTTTCATTCATATTTTCGTTGTTTTCAAGATTATCCAAAACACTTACCTCCGTTTATTCGATGAACGAACAGCGTTTTTGTTCGTTTGTTTTTTCTGCTGTTTTTTTGATATTTGAATATTTTCGCTTTTTTGAGCGTCTGCTCCGAATTTTCTGAATTTTGTAAAAAACGGCACAAAAAGCAGAAAAAACAGTATAAGTACGATATTTGTAATCATCAACGCTATCACATTTGTGCCTGAAAAAGCCGTCATTTCAAAGATATTGACGAAAATTCCTATCACAACTGCAATCAAAAATAAAATCCAAAGTCCCGAAAATGAGGTTTTGAACTGCTTTTTGCAGTGATAGCAGGTGTGAATTTTTGTATTTAAGCTCTTCCTTGCATCACCGTAACGATAAATTGCGTGACAATGCGGGCATACGGGCAGTCTGAACACAATATCACCCGTTAAAACTTTCTGTTCACGGAATAACGGTTGCCGTCATCCGTTTTTTTATTTTCCGAAGCTTCCTCGGAATTTATGTAGTGTCTGCTTCTGTTCACCGTATGGTGCTGGGGCATTTCGGAGTGAATTTTTTTGAGTGTTGCTCCGCTTGACGCATGATTCTCACTTGTATTGTTAATCACGGAAACATATTCCTGCTTTTCAAAGGATGACGAATCGGAAGAAATCTCATTTGAATCAAGTCTTTGTCTTGCGGCATTTCTTTCGGCTCTGATTTTATTAAATACATCCGTGTTAATTTCAAAATTATCATCGGTATCATTCTGCTGAGGAGTGATACTCGGGAAAGTATAGTTTTCATCCTCGTCAAGTTCCGAGGTAAGAAGATTGTCTGAATAAGCGATACCTGCTTTTTTTGCCTCCATAGACTTACGGTATTTCTTGTACGGCTCATAGTGAACGAAGTTTGGTGAAGCTGCCGTAAAAATTATGAGCGGAATCGCAACGAGTAAAATTCCGAGAGGATTGCTCACAAGACCTGCAAGAATCCAACCTGCCATTATTGCAAGAGAAATTACCACAGCAACAATAAAAAACAAAATTACCTTCTTATCAACTGCAACCTTGCTCTCTTTTCCGCACTTTTGGCAGATATATTCTGCTTTTCTTCTGCTTGCAAACGATGAGGTATATGAAATTCTTCTTCCGCAGTAGGGGCATTTTCTCATTTTCATACACAGAACTCCTTTTTATATCCGTATCAACGGTACATAAGCTCCTTATAGGGAGATTGACTTCTTTTTATGAGTGTTTTTGATGAAAGCTGGCTGATATAAACGGTAATTTTGCCGTTTTTTTCACAGACAACAAAGGATTTCGGCAATTCAAACGAAACATTTACAACTCTGCCTCTTTTTTCGGCGGCAGTAAGATAATCCCTTGTCTTTTTTGACACGGTACACTCGTCCATATCAAAAATTCCGATAACCGTTTCGGTTGTGATAACGGTGTCCTGTCCGAGATGAAGATACATCAGCTCACCTCTCCGTTGTTCAGCAGAAAGATTTTTCCGTCTTTAAGCTGTTCTTTATTCGACTTTTCACAGCAGGTAATAAACACCTGACATCCGTGAAGTTCGTTGAGTAAAAAATCCTGCCTTTTTGCATCAAGCTCAGAAAGCACATCGTCAAGCAGAATAACGGGTTCTTCGCCCATTCTTTCACGCAATACAGACGCCTCGGCAAGCTTCAGCGACAGAACCGCACTTCGCTGTTGTCCCTGAGATGCAAAAGCTCTGGCATTTTTACCGTTTATTATAATTTCAATATCATCACGATGAGGACCGTAATTTGTAAAACCCGTCCTTATATCGTCACTCTTGTGTTTTTCAAGCTTACACTTGAGTTTTTCATAAATTTCACCGACCGTATCATTCTCGGAGGCTTCATATCCCGACATATAACGGATTTTCAGCTCTTCTTTGCCTTTTGAAATTCCGTTATGATACTCAACGGCACGGTCGGAAAGCATTTTTACATAGTCGATTCTGTTTTTCACAAGCACTGCGCCGCTTTTCAAAAGCGGTTCATCCCATACGGGAAGTGTGTCCGCAAGTGACGGCCGCCTGTAAATGTCTTTCAAAAGCGAATTTCGTTGATTGAGAATCCTGTTGTATTTTGAGAGAACAACCGCATTTTTAAGCTTTTCACGACAGATTGCGCTGTCAATAAATTTTCTCCGCTCACCCGGACCTCTTTTTATAAGGCTGAGGTGTTCGGGAGAAAATACAACGGCGCAAAACCGTTCAATCAGTGCGGCGGCTGAATTTTTCTGCACACCATTGATTTCAACGGACTTTTTTCCGCCCCTGAAAAGAATTTTTGCTGTTTGCTCACGCTCCTGACCGAGAAAACGCATTTCAATCCTCGCAAAATTCTCATCCCAATTGATAATTTCGCTGTCCTTTGAACCTCTGAAGCTGTGACCTCCGCAAAAAAACCACAGTGCCTCAAGCAAATTTGTCTTTCCCTGAGCATTGTCACCGTAAATTATATTTACTCCGTCACAAGGAGTGATTATATTGTCCTTTAAATTTCTGTAATTTTCAAATTTAAGAGCAATTACCTTCACTTACTTCATCAATCCCAAAGTTATTCAACGATTATTTCAAGACCGTCAAACACAGCCGTGTCGCCGACACGCATTTTTTTGCCTCTCATTGTGCAGATCTCACCGTTTACGGTAACATCTCCGTTCTGAATTACAACTTTTGCCTGTCCGCCGGTTTCAACCGCACCGCCGAGTTTAAGTAAATCCTGCAATTTTATGTATTCGCTGTCAATTTTAATTTTCTCAGTTTTCATTTGCCAACCTCATCGGAACAACTATGCTCAGATAGCTGTCACCCTTAACGGGTTTTACAATCATCGCCGTAAGTGAACCGTTGAGAATAAGCTTAATCTCATCGGTATCGGCATTTTTCAAAGCGTCAAGAAGGTATCTGTTGTTAAAACCGATTTCAACCGACTCTCCGATGATAGGAACAGAGATTACATCATTGGCTCTGCCTACTGCGGATGTGCATGAAAGTTTAATTTCATCATCCGAAAAAATGCATCTTACCGGGCTTTGGATTCTATCGTTGTTCAAAAGCGACATTCTTTCAACTGCATCAATAATTGTTCTCGTATTGATAACTACCTCAGTTTTTGTCTCTTTCGGAATTGCAGACTTGTATTCTATGAATGTGCCCTCGATAAGACGGGAGATAATTCTGTAATTTTTGATTTTGAATGTGATATGTCGCTGACCGATGATAATTTCCGTATTTTCTTCGTCATCGGTGAGGAGTTTAAGCACCTCATGCTGAGTTTTTCCCGGAACAACAAAACGGTTTTTGCTTTCGCTGTCTACATTTTCACTGCGAATTGCCATTCTGTAACCGTCAATGGCAATAATTTTGAATATACCGTCCTCAATTTCATAAAGTGAACCTGTGTAAATAGGCTTTGCCGTGTTTTCGCTTACTGCGTAGACTGTCTGTCTGATCATATCACGCAGAATTTTTGCGTTGAGAGTGATTCTGTCAGTCTGTTCAAATGACGGAAGGTCGGGATATTCAACAGATGACATACCGACAATCTGATAATTAACCTTTCCGCAGGCAATGTATGTAACCATACGTTCATCGGTTTCGATAAAGACAATCTCTTCGGGAAGTCGGCGTACAATATCAAGAAACAGCTTTGCGCTTACGACAATTTCGCCTTCTTCTTTGATTGTTGCCTCAATATCGGTTGTTATACCGATTTCGAGGTTGTAACCTGAAATATTCAGTGTGTTACCGTATGCTTTTATAAGAACGCCTTCAAGTGCAGGAATTGATGCCTTTGTTGACACAGCTCTTGACACATTGGATATGGCTGTTGCCAAATCGGAGCGCAAACATGAAATTTTCATCGGGTGCATTCTCTCCTGTCTTTTTATTAATATTTTTATTGTAGTAGTAGTAGGGGATGTCAAAATGTCAAAAAGCGGTGAGATTCCGCATTGACACTGAAAAAAAGCATAAACAAAAGATTTTTTCGATTTGTTTGCTTTTGTTGACAAAAATATTTTTTAGTAAATTTTTCAACATCGGGTTGAAGAATGTTTATGGAATGTTGAAAAATATGTTAAATAATTCAGCCTATCTGTCACGGATATTTTTGATGGTATCGTCAATGATTTCTTTGACCTTTCTGTCCTTTTCCATCATCTTCTGAACCTTCTGAATTGTATATATAATGGTGGAATAATGACGGTTGCCGAATTCTTCACCGATTGCAACCATTGAAAGCGTTGTAAGCTCTCGTGTAACATATATTGCAATATGTCTTGCGTTGCTGATATTGGCACTGCGGTTTTTCTGTGAACGAATTTCGTCTGCCGAAACGCCGTAGGTTCTTGCAACCTCGTCAATAATGCGTTCAACGGTAACTTCGGGCGGAGCGTCATTGTTGAGAATGTCGGAAATTATGCCCTGAACCGAATTAATTGTCGGTTTTTCACCGTCAAGGTAGTATTTGGCTTTGATTTTTTTAACTGTTCCCTCAAGCTGACGGATATTTGCCTTGATTTTAGATGCAACATACTCGCAGACTTCGTCCGAAATTTAAACTCCGTCAAGCTCTGCCTTTCTTTTTATAATGGCAATTCTTGTTTCAAGATCCGGAGGCTGGATATCTGCAATAAGATCCTGCTCAAATCTTGAACGCAAACGATCCTCAAGAGTTTTGATTTCCTTAGGAGGACGGTCTGATGTGAGAACAATCTGTTTTCTTGCGTCATAAAGTGCGTTAAAGGTATGGAAAAATTCTTCCTGCGTACTTTCTTTACCGCCGATAAACTGAACATCGTCCACAAGCAGAATATCCGCCTGTCTGTATTTTTGTCTGAATTCATTCATCTTGGCAAGACGGAGCGACTCAACAAGCTCAACGGTAAAATCGTCGCCTTTTATGTAACAGATAACCTTTGACGGATCGTTTTTCTTGATTTCATTGCCGATTGCATACAAAAGGTGAGTCTTGCCGAGTCCCGAGTTTCCGTAAAGAAAGAGGGGGTTGTAGGCATGTGACGGATTTGTTGCAACTGCAAGACAGGCTGCATGAGCAAACTTATTTGACGAGCCGACAATAAATGTGTCAAAGGTGTATTCGTAAGAACTGCTGTCGGGGCTTTGCAAAAGAGGAGCGGTTGCCGCCGATGTTGTGATTGATGCCGCCGCAGACGGCTTTGATTTTTTCGGCGCATTTGCCGGTGTGCGGAACTCAATATTGAACTTTGTTCCGAAAATCTCTTCAAATCCCTCATTGAGAAGCGACATATAGCATCTCCTCAATGTTTGGGCGTGAAAGTCATTTGGCACGAGCAGATAAGCGGTTCCGTTGTCAAAGTCAAGGTCAACGGGCTGAATTCTGCTGATCCATGTATTGTAGGCGATGTCGGTAATTTTAGATTTACAGTAATCGCTTATAACTTTCCATGCGTCTTCAAAGGAGTCCATTAATTTAATCTTTCCCTTCCACGGTGCAACACACTGCACCCATTTTCCATAATTATCCCATTTTGATAAAATACCATTCTGCTTTATTATAACGCAACAAATTTAAAATTGCAATTACAAAAAGCCATTTGTAATTTATTGTAATTTATACTTTATTATTATTAAAGTGCGCAAACAGGGTGCAAATTTTACAATAATTCGGATATATAGTGTGTGTTAAATTCTGTATTGCAATATATTGT
>OIAG01000231.1_pt1 | contig 27895 bp, 19 predicted proteins | sample 1580701 | NCBI WGS metagenome assembly OIAG01 (sample SAMEA3882551, study PRJEB24775) | human gut metagenome | biome: human-associated habitat; feature: intestine environment; material: feces | place: Netherlands | collected 2009/2010 | reverse complement strand
TACTGAGCTTGTTGAAACCTTTTCAGCAAGGTTGTACTCTGTCTGGTCAACAGAAACATAATTTTTACCATCAAAGTAAGGAAGTGAAGCAAGTGAGCTCTGAACACCTGTTACCTTAGCGGGCTTAGAAGTACAATATACATAGTAAAGACCTGGGTCTGTTACTGTTGCAGTAGCCTCTGTAACTGTTGAAGAAAAGCTGATTGTTGTAGCAGCTGTACCGAATGCAGCTTTGTCTGTCTTGTAGAGGTTATCACAAGCCGTGATGATTTGCTGTGACTTTGCATCTGAGTATGTGCCCTTTACAGCATCCTCAAGTGCTTTGTCGGTGATAGTACATGAGTACTCACCTGTTGTAAGGTTGAGGTTTGCAATCTTGAAGAAGCTGAATGTGTAATTACCGACTTTGTCAGTGTCATTTGCATCAACTGCAAGTTTGTACGTAGCTGAATAGCTCTCTACTGCGCTTGCTGAGAATGGGATCATGAGAGCAATCATCATTACTGCAAGAACAGCTGCAAAGATTTTCTTTGTAGTTTTCATTTTTACTTTCTCCTTTGTGTTTAATTTAATATATGTAATTCTATTCTAACCGAATGGTTAAACGGGTTGGGGTGGCTGCATGTCGGACACCGGCTAACAACGGTGCCCGTAGCAGTCAAAGAGGTTTTTTATGAAAGAAACATCTGATTAAAATATCATCTGTTCTAACAATTCAAATCATATCGGGTTACTTTCTGCGTCCTGCTCTGCGTTTTTTACGAGCTTTTCCGTAATAGATTGCGTAACCCGTGAACATTGTCACCGCAAGACCTGCAACCGACAAACCGAGAACAACATAGCCGTTCATACCGTCACCGCTTGCCTTAGGCATTGTTATTGCACCGTCAACATAATTATATGTAACATCGTACTTACCCTCAACAGGAAGTGTGAAGTAGGAAAGTGTGTAGTTCGGGGTGTAACCCTCTGACGGTTTGTACTCAAACAGACAGTATGTCTGATATGTTGAAGTACCTGTTATATAATTGTCGGAACTTTCGTTCCATACAACTTTACCGTTTGTTTTTGTAAACTCGCCCTGACCGTCCTTGAAGATTGTCAGATTGTCAAACACAGCCTGACCGTTGCTGTCTGTCGTTTTAGAAACCATATGAGTTTTCATTGAGGCATCATTAATGATTGTATTGATATCATCTGCAGTAAAGATACCCTCACCGGATACCTTCATCACCGCAAATTCCGTATCACTTACATTACCGCCTGTCTGATTCTTCTTGTTTACTGTTGCGCTTCCGTGTGTGGTTTCATTTTCAAACACGGCTTTTTCAACAGGAGAAGAATTGTTGAAGTAAGTTGCAAGCTGAGCATCGGTTTTGCCTTCAATATCTGAGTTCTTAACCTTAATATACTTAGGCGGCGTTACTTCACCGCCTTCAAGAAATTCAATCTCGGCAAGCCAGGTGTTTGTATCCATTTTATAATCGGGTGCATTTTCACCCTCGGCAAGAGCCTCGGTAATCTTAAATCTGTAAACACCCGCAGTGACTAAGCTGAGGTCTTTGAATTCAACCTTACCGTTTTTGTCAGGTGTTTTCAAATTCGTGGAAATTGTTTTTGCGCTGTTTGTCTTGATAATATTGCCGTCGGCATCCTGTTTTGCTGTATCCATTGATTCAAGACCTGTCAATGTATAGACGAACTTGCTGCCGCTGTAAGCCTGACCGTCAAGAGTTTTATTTACCGAAATGGCAATGTTTGTAGGATTAACCTTATTGATAAAGTTAAGCGCATTTCCTGCTTCGGCGAGAGTACCGACAAATGTACCGTTGAAGTTCTGATCGCCTACTTTGTAGGGAACATAACCTATAACATTTTTCTCTGTAATCTTATAGGTTGCACCTACAGGAATATTGAGAAGCTTAATGCTTTCGCCCTTTTTGATTGTAAACGAACCGTCCAAGGGTGTACGGTAAGCTGTGCTTGAATAATCACTTGCGCCCTTCTCTTTGAGCTGATACTCAAGAGGATAGGTCTTGTAATCATAGGTTGAACCGTCGCCGTCAAAGTCGAGAGCAATCGCAAATGTAAACTGCTGATCTGTATCGTAATCGGTTTTACCGTATTCACCAACAACATCCTTTGAAATTTCAAGAGGTGCTGTCACTATACTGTTGGTATAGTTGAGCTGGAGCTGTGCATAAGCACTGTCATCCTTGTCATCTACAAGCTTGAATTCCGAGTTCGTAGTTGAACCTCTATCGATTGTTGAACCGACTCTGTTGTTAACGAGCTCCCAGTTTGTTGTGTATGTAAGCTTACTGCTGTCTGTTGACTCGTTAACCTTCATCTCATTGCCGGTCTTGAATGAGTTGTCAAAGTCAGCTATATAATTATCTTTAAGTGTGAAACCGCTGTTTGAAAGAGTTTCATTGCTTATGTTTTCGTCTGATTTTGTAAGCTTGTAGCCTTTACCGGAGGTATCGTTGCCGTTCTCTTTGATTGTATAATCAAAAGTTTCATTAGCTTTGAGGTCATCTGAAATTTCAGAAACAACATCGCCTGTATCAAGTGCCTTTGTAACCTTGAGGTCATTGTTGGCAGGTGTCATTGTAAAGTTTACTGAGAAGTTAGACTCAGCCTCACCACGCTCCATATAGAATACTACCATATGGTATGTCTTGTTAGGATCAAGCTTATTACCACCGTTGATTTTCTTTGAAACTTCGCCAAGGTTTGTATGATGTAACACAGCGTCTCCGGTATACGGAGTGCCGTCACCGTTCCACATTTTACCGTAAAGATCTGAAAGCTTAAGGTTTGCTTTAAGCGTGCCGCCGGTACCCATATTCTTCCACTTACAGAAGTTAACTTCTGTATTGCTGCCAAGTAGATCCTTTTTGAATTTGTAAAAACCGTCTGATATTTCATAAGGGTCTACAAAATATCCATCTACATTATATTTAGCAACACTTGGATCCTGCCAAACATTCAAACAGAAGTTATCATAATCACCTGTCTTAACCCAAAACTCACCACTCGGAACTGTAAGTTTTGTCGACGATGATGAAGGTGAGTAGTCGGCAAATACATCGTTAGCTGTTGCTTGCATTGTACTAAAGTCAATTGAACCTTTTGCCTCTTTATGGTCACCGCCGAGGTCGAGAGCAAGTTCTGCGTTAGCACCTGTTGAATCTTCACCGATATAAACCCAAAGGTCATCGTCACCGCTGAAGTTAAAGGTTGCAGGTTTGTTGTCTGCAAGCATACCATCTTTCGGAACTCTGAAGTCTATATCAAGTCTGATACCGAAACCATAGTCAAGGTTATCGTTAGTACCCTTGCCCGTTGATGTATTCTGAGTATTGTTGAATGGGAAAACACCATAACCGTTTTCTGTACCGCCGAATTTTCCCAAATCATCATGTACACCAAATTGTTCGCCCGCACCGTAGTTAATTTTTGTAGGTGTAAGGCCGTCCCATGTGAAGTAGATGTTATCGGTTGCATCTTTTGAAGTGAATTCATAAGTAGTAACACCATCAGGGGCAGTAGTTGTACGGAACGGGAAAGATGACTTATAAACATTGGCAACTCTTTTATCATTATATGTAGCGGTTGAAAGTGCCTCAGCATCAAAGTAAGGAGCCTTGACACCATTTGCAACCTGAAGATTGCCCTTGCTGTCAAGCCTGTTGTACATAAGACCCTGTAAGGACTGGTTATAATTACCGTTGCCCCATGCCATACCGTTGGAGTTGTTTACTGCATAGTAATAGTTATCATTATAATCGTTGATGTTTGTAAGTCCTCCTGCGTGGGTCTTAAATGTTTCGTAGTGTTCTCCACCCCTATACATATTACCGAAGTAGAGAGGATACTTCCAGTCCGATTGATGATCTAAAGCAATGTCGCTTATGTAGCTGTTGAAGTTATCAAACTGATACCAATAGTCATACATATTGTCGTTACCCTGACACTGAAGATACCCTTTCTCCTGCTCCATATCAGACCAGTAGTCAAAGTATGTTGCGTCAACGCCTACGATGTTAGGATTATCTTTGAATGAATTTTCAACGACAGCACCATAGTTTACATTGTCTATTTCCGAGAATTTTGTCCAGCCTTCGCCTCTGGCTGTCTTAACATATGTAGCCGTGTTATCGTTGTAGCCCGAACCATCATATCCCGAATCTGTCGGATATGATGTTGCAGAAGATGCACCGTTGAGGTTATGTTCGTTCGGATGGAATCTTAAAAGCGCACCCGCCGGAATTCTACCGCTGAACACCACAGAACCGCTTACCTTGGTGTCTATGGTGTCTTTTATAAGCTCAACTGTTCCTTCATAGGCATCGTTGTAGTCAAAAGTTGCATAAACCTTTGTAAGCGACTTCCAGTCATCGTTTGAAACATAAACTGTTTTATATGTTGCCTTTGACTGTTTGTCGGGAGCTTCAACAGAAAGGTATTTACTTTCTTTGAACGAGCCGTCAGTTGTAAGATAAAATTCTGTGTCACCCGAAGCACCAGAAATGTCGATGGTCTTGATGAACGGGTTAGTCCACTGACTTTTTGAAGCGTCATAAAGAGCATTATCTTTACTGTATGAGTCGTTAATACCGAGGTCGCTTGTTTGTGTTTCGCCCTTGTTGCTGAAGATTACATTTTTATGGGATGACTTAACATCTACATAGTAGTAACCGCTGTCTGAAGATGTCTTAGTCATTGCAACACCCGGCCACTCTGCGTTGGAGTCAGTATCGTTTACCCAAGAATATGCATAAGCCTCATTATAGGTATTATTGCTGTTATTAAGATAGATACGGCGGGAACCGTTTGCAACAGTCTTTTCGGGAAGAGTAAAATTAACCCCGGAAGAAAGCTCAATTTTTGTTGCACCGGATGGTGCAATGGTTTTAAAAACTCCCGACGAAGGATCTTTGCTTACTTTTTCTGTTTTAAGAACCGTGCCGTCATCCTGAGCAAAACGACATGTAACAGAAGAAAAACCATTCCATTCCTTATTCTTGTTCAGGTTAATGTAAATCTTCTGATCCAAAGATGTTGCCGCAAACACATTAAGCGACATACCCGACACGGCACATATCGAAAGCATGAGGGTAAGTGCAAGCACAAGAGAAAAGCTTTTCTTTGCGGTTATGCAAAGCTTTTTACTTAATTTCATAATTTTTTCTTCTCCTTCATTGCCGATTACTTTGTTTTGGCAGTCAAAGTACAATTAAACAGAACTGCATAGGACAGTCCAACATATCTGCCAACTAATTATGAAACGCAATTTTTTGAATTTGTTCTTCTTTTCTACTTGTATACAAGTATATAATATTTTATTGCATATTTGTAGAGGCAATACAGCCAAACTTTGGGTAATATTTTTGGTTATTTTGCATATCTGCAAGCACGATTTAATATTTTTGACCATAATGTGATTTTATTACTTATTTATCGCCATTTTTTGTGTTTAAGATAAAATATACCCATTACACAACCTTAACAGGCAGTTAAAAAGTCAATTTCGGCACTAAATTTGTTGATTTTTAATTCTTTTTTCAAAAATTTTATGCAGGTTTACTCCAAGCTGTGCGTGCGGAAATATGTATTATTTTGCGATTGCTGCTTTTAAAATGCCCCAAAACCTACATTTTACTGAAATTTTCAGATATATTTTTATAATCAATATCTATATCTCATCAAATTAATCACCGAATACCTTGAAAATTCGGCACAAATAAAGGGCAGAGTATTGCTCTCTGCCCTCAAAATGTAATTCACTTAAATCGCAATTATACAAACCGCTTTATGCAAACATATTAAAGATCTCTGCCGCAGCACTTCTTGTACTTTTTACCGCTGCCGCACGGACAGGGATCGTTTCTGCCGATTTTCTTGCCCTTACGGATAGTCTTGTTGACAGAATCCGTACCGTCTGCAGAAGTTTCTGTAGGCTGAGCAACCTGCTCACGGTGAAGCGCTTGCTTTACGGCGTCCGACTGTTCAACAGCTTCTTCATCATCGGATGCAGACTTTGCCGCTGCGGCAGCCCTCTGAGCTGCTCTCTTTGCCGCTGCAATTGCATCCTGTCTTTTCTGAATCTCATAAACACGCTTTGGCATAATGAGCATCATCTTGACAGTATCTTCACGAATGCTTTCAATCATCTCATCAAACATATCGAAGCCTTCAACTCTGTACTCAACAACAGGATCGTGCTGACCGTATGAACGAAGTCTGATACCGCTCTTGAGCTGATCCATATTGTCGATGTGATCCATCCAATGTGTATCAACATTCTTGAGGAGGTAAACACGCTCCATCTCACGGATTGTTTCCTCGGGAAGAAGTTCTTCGTTTTCCTTGTAGATTTCGAGAGCATCATCAACGAGCATCTTCTGAATCTCTTCGGGTTCCATATTTTCAAGATCTTCAAGGCTGAAATCGTACTTAGAATCATCTCTGATAAGCCAACCTGCGTAGTAATCCTTGAGGCTTTGGAAGTTCCAATGCTCTGCAGGACCTTCGGGGAGATACTGCTTGATTGAAGTTGCGATTGTATCCTCAACCATTTTGAGGATTGTTTCGTGGAGATCCTCACCGTTAAGAACCTGATCACGCTGACCGTAGATGATTTCACGCTGTTTGTTCATAACATCGTCGTACTGGAGGACATCTTTACGAATGCCGAAGTTACGAAGCTCAACCTTTTCCTGTGAGCCTTCGATAATACTTGTGAGCATTTTGTTCTCAATAGGCATATCTTCGGCAACATTCATACGCTCCATCATCATTTTCATTCTGTCACCGCCGAACAGACGCATAAGGTCATCCTCGGTTGAGAGGAAGAAACGGCTGACACCCGGATCGCCCTGACGGCCTGCACGGCCACGGAGCTGGTTATCAATACGGCGTGACTCGTGTCTTTCCGTACCCATAATGTAAAGACCTCCGGCCTCTCTTACCTTTTCAGCCTCGCCTTTAATTTCTTCCTTATACTTGTCATTCAGTTCTCTGAATGTATTTCTTGCATTGATGATTTCTTCATCATCAGTTTCCGCATAACCTGTAGCTTCTTCAATAAGCTCCTCTGTAAAGCCCTGCTTACGCATTGCGGCTTTTGCCATATACTCTGCATTACCGCCGAGGATGATATCGGTACCACGACCTGCCATGTTGGTTGCGATTGTTACCGCACCGAGTTTACCTGCCTGAGCAACAATTTCAGCCTCTTTTTCATGCTGTTTTGCATTGAGGACATTGTGCTTGATGCCTCTCTTTTTGAGCATTTTTGAAAGAAGCTCCGACTTCTCAATTGAAATTGTACCGACAAGGACAGGCTGTCCCTTTTCGTGAGCCTCAACAATTGCATCAATAACAGCGTGGAACTTGCCGTTTTCTGTCTTATAAACCGAATCGGGGAGGTCTTTTCTTAAAACAGGCTTGTTTGTAGGAATTTCAACAACATCAAGCTTGTAGATTTCCTGGAATTCTTCCGACTCTGTCTGAGCAGTACCTGTCATACCCGAAAGCTTTTTGTAAAGACGGAAGTAGTTCTGGAATGTGATTGTAGCAAGAGTCTTGCTTTCGCTCTGAACCTTTACGCCCTCTTTAGCCTCAATAGCCTGGTGAAGACCTTCGTTAAAACGACGGCCGTACATAAGACGACCTGTAAATTCGTCAACGATGATAACTTCGCCGTCCTTGACAACATAGTCAACATCAAGCTTCATAACGCCGTTGGCCTTGATAGCCTGATTTACATGGTGCTGAATTGTAAGGTTATCGGGATCGGTAAGGTTTTCAATACCGAAAAATTCTTCGGCTTTCTTAACACCACTCTGTGTGAGGGTTGCTGTTTTCTGCTTTTCATCAACAACATAATCAATGTCGTTTTCCTTGTAATATTCCTCCATATCCTCTTTTGCGTCAAGTTCTGCAAAACGCTGAACTTTAAGAGTTTTTGCAAAAGCGTCAGCCTTTGCGTAAAGGTCTGTTGACTTGTCACCCTTACCCGAAATAATAAGAGGAGTTCTCGCCTCATCAATGAGGATTGAGTCAACCTCATCGACAATTGCAAATGCGTGCGGGCGCTGAACCTTGTTTTCCTTGTAAACTACCATGTTGTCACGGAGGTAGTCAAAACCGAGTTCGTTGTTTGTTCCGTATGTAATGTCTGCGGCATAAGCCTTTTTTCTGCCGTCATTGTCAAGGTCATGGCAGATAAGACCAACCGAAAGACCGAGGTATCTGTAAAGCTTGCCCATCCACTCTGAGTCACGGCGGGCAAGGTAATCGTTGACTGTTACAATGTGAACACCTTCGCCTGTAAGAGCGTTGAGGTATGCAGGGAGGGTAGCAACCAAGGTTTTACCTTCACCGGTTTTCATCTCGGCGATTCTGCCCTGGTGAAGAACGATACCGCCGATAATCTGAACGGGGAAGTGCTTCATACCAAGCACTCTCCAGCCTGCCTCACGACAGGTTGCAAATGCTTCGGGGAGAATATCGTCTGTTGTTTCGCCGTTGGCAAGTCTTTCTTTAAGAATTGTTGTCTGGTTCTTGAGTTCACTTTCGCTCATAGCCGCATATTTATCTTCGAGTGCAAGCACCTTGTCACAGATTGGTTGCACACGCTTAACTTCACGCTTGCTGTAGTTGCCGAACATAGCCTTTAAAAAATTCATCAGGGTTCTTCCTTTCAATGTACCGAAAAAATCGGTCAAACTGTATTTTATAATATAATTTTAATTTACTGCACCGCAGACGCTCCAAGGCTTTTTGCAGCCTGAATCATTGCGGCCTCAACCACGGGACCGGCATATTGGAAACCGAAACCCGAATCCTGTACAACACAGGCAAAGGCGAGAGGGCAGTCCTCATCTTTTGAGTAGCCGACCATCCAGCCGTTAGGGTTCTTATCATCGCCGACTTCACCCGTACCTGTTTTGGCACAGACTGTAAGTCCTCCGAAAAGGTTGTCGCCGTAGTAATCCGAAACGGTGTATCTCATAACATCATCAAGCTTTGCCGCCGTATCGGATGAAAAAAGCTCCTGTCCGCTGCTCTTGTAGTTTATGCCGAGTGCGGAGAGTATGGACTCATCTTTGATAAGGGTAGGGTTTGTAGCCTTGCCGCCGTTTGCGATTGCGCCGCAGATAATTGCCATCTGCATCGGGTTTACCTTGTCATTATACTGACCTACACCCGACCAGCCAAGCTGGTTTTCATTGGCATCGCTGACATCATATGAACCTTTTGCGGTTTTAATTCCGTCAACATCAAAGGAGCTGTTAATGCCGATTTTCTCGGCAGTTTTTGTCATTGTGTCACTTCCGAGTTCAACGGCAAGCTTTGCAAAAACAATATTGCAGGAATGTGCCATTGCCTCTTTATATGTCAGCGTTCCGTGAGTTTCCGTACAGGTAACTTCACTTCCGCCTACGTTCTCACTTCCGTTACAAACCCAAGTGCGGTCATAAAGGTCGGGAATATTCTCGATTGCCGCCGCAGATGTAACGATTTTGAAGATTGAACCCGGAGTAAAGGTTGACGAAAGCACATTATCAAGGTAAACGCCCTCGTATTCGCTTTCGTTGTCCTCGGTAATTTCGGGAGGAGCCTGCGGATCGTAAGCCATGGTGCTTATGGAACAGATAACCTCGCCTGTTTTGTAGTTATATATTACACAGGCACCTTTTTTGTTATAAGCTGCAAGAACATCATAAGCCGCCGCACAGGTTGCGGAATCGACTGTCAGCTTTATATCGTGAGAGGCACGCAATGATTCCGGCATATTAAGTCCGAAAACAAGGTTATAGCCTATCAGCTGAGAACGATACATACTTTGAACAGCCGTTGAAATGTTAAGGCTGTCATCACCGACAACATGAAGCAGAGATTTTCTTACGCTCTCGCTTTCGTTATAAACTCTTTTACCGTCAACCGTCTGTGCAAGAGCCGTGCCGTTGCGGTCATAGATCGCTCCTGCCTGTGCAAGGCCGCCGTCACCTGCTATATGCGCATTATATGCCTGATCAACCCAATCGTCTGCCCCTGTTACAAGCTCAAAGGCAAGATAGCCGAGTCCGCCGATAAACGCAAGCGCAACTATATATATAAGTGTACTTCTGCGAAGTATTTTTTTCAAACCTTACACCACCCTGTGTATCAAGTGAACAATCGAAAAATTAAAGAAAATGTGGCTTTGCTTGCAAAGCACTATGAATACGGTCGGGAGATAGAACCTTTTATTTTGCTGTTTTTCCTCTCGACAACAATTTTCCATTTTCAATTTTTCATTTTCAATTTACTAAACTTATCTTTTTACCGAATAAGTTCTCTCGTCTGCGGCTTTGATGAATGCAACAAGTCCCCAACAAGACATAATACTTGAACCGCCGGCAGACACAAACGGAAATGTTACGCCTGTGAGCGGAAGGACATCGGTTGCACCGAAAACATTGAGGGAAAGCTGAACGACAAAAAGTCCTGCCGCACAGCACGCTGAAATTGAATAAAAGGTACTTCTGCTTCGGGTTGTAATTGCCCTTGCATAAATAAACATTGCACCTACTGCCACGGCAAGTGTGAACGCAACGATAACTCCCATTTCTTCCGAAACAAGTCCGAAAACAAGGTCACTTTCGGATGCGGCAACCTGCTTTAAAAAACCGTTGCCGATACCTACGCCGAAAAGTCCGCCGCTTGCCATATATGTGAGAACTCTTGCCTGCTGATAACCGAGGTTGTCCTGAGTATGTTCCCACACATGACGCCAGCCCGAAAAGCGGTCGGCAACATACGGTTTAAACTTGAGGACAAAGGTTACGCCGAAAATTGCGGCGGCAACAGCAAGAATAATCGTCTTAAAATCGCCCGAGCGCATAAACGCTGTGAGCAAAAATGTTACAAAGAAGATGAGCGCAGTACCGAAGTCACCCATAAGAGCCAAAAGTCCGACGCATACTGCCGAGAAGATAATGTACTCAAGCAGGTTCTTCTTTGTCATCAACACATCAAGCGAACTTGCGCCGATAAAGATGAAAATAATCTTTGCAAGCTCTGACGGCTGAAATGAAAACGAGCCGATATAAATCCAGTTGGCGGCGCCGTTTGTAATCTTACCGAATACAATTGTTACACCCAAAAGACCGACCGCACAAATCATTGCCGGAAGTCTGAGCTTATTTACCTTATCGGGATCTTCAATCAGCTTGATGATTACGCAGAAGAAAATCATACCTATTGCGGCGGCAACAAGCTGAACATAAGCCGAGCGTTCCGACTGTCTGATAAGCATCATTACGCCTATGCCCGTCAAAAACAGGGCGAGCGATTCAAGCTCGAAATTTACTCTGCGGATTACAAAATAGGAGATAAAGAAGAATCCCCATTCAACAGCCGCAAGAGCGCCGAACAGCACGAGCGGAGCCATTGTATTTGTGCCGTCATTCCAGAACATTGCCTGAACGCACATAAAAAAGTGAAAAAATGTAATAAGAAGCATAAGCTTCCACGATTTCATTGCAGGCTTATCGCTGACCTTTGAGAAAAACCAGCTCGACTGCAACGGCTGTTGGAACTCCTCGCCTCTTTTTACTATAAGGCTTGTACCGCCTATTGTTATTGTATCGTCAATTAGCACCTTTGCTCTGCCTCTTGTTCTTTTGCCGTTGAGCATTGTGCCGCTCTTTGAGTCGGTATCGCTTACATACCAACCGTCTTTACGGCGAAGGAGTACACAATGATTTCTTGAAACCGTCGGGTCATCAACGGTTACATCACTGCTTTTACTTCTGCCGATTGAATTTTCCCAAAAAAGCACGGGGAGTATCTCGCCCGTTGCAGGGTTCAAAAGTGAAATCAAAGGAGTTTCGGGACGGCGGCGACGGCGCATTGCGGCAAAGCACTGGTACACAATTATTATTGCATAAACAGGCATAAGAAAACGCAGTGCAACTACACCCATATCGAAAATTATCGAAAGATCCGGCACTTTTTTCAACTCCTTCACAAATCATCTATCCTAAAAATAAGCATACTTAAAGTTATACAGTTTAAATAATAATCCAATTTCCTCCAAAAGTCAATAGCCGTGTGTCACGGCAGCCAATTCGTGAAGACAGTTTGTACAATAAAAAGACTTATGACGCCCGAGCGTTACTATCTAATTATAAGTGCAGTAACTTTGTAGCCGAGTGCCTCGACAGCCAATTCGTAAAGACAGTTTGTGCAATGCCAAAACATATTACGCCCGAGCGTAGCATTGTAATTGTTCATGCAATTTCAATGTAACGGCGAACCGTGTTCGCTCGTCTGAAATAAGTAGCAAAACCAAAAACAATATTACTCAATAAAGTATTTTTATCAAAATTTGCTTAAAATATCGGCAAAGTTTTATTATTTTAATTTTGAATAACACCTTGATTTTTTTAATTTTATAGCATATAATAACTGTGATAGATGTTTGATTACTCATCTTATCGTTGAGTGTTTCGCCACTTGTTTAAAGAGCGAGTGTTTTTGTCGTTGAGCGTTTCGCCGCTTGTAAAAGTGCGAGTGTTTTTATCGTTGAGCGTTTCGCCGCTTGTAAAAGTGCGAGTGTAAAAGTAATCAAAAAGCGGGTACTCTTTGCCCGCTTTTATTTTTAATGAGGTAGAATATGAAAATCGCATTTTACAATGTAGACTTGGAATACATTGATTATCTTAAACAATACGAAACTTCAGTCCGTGGATTTACAAGAGTACCTAATGTTAATTATAGAAGCGGTAACAACAAGTTTTTCTATGGGACGGTTCTCAATATTAACAGAATTGACTACTTTGTACCTATATCATCAAAACAACACAATAGACAGGACGATATACAAATCAAACCAAAAAACGATAAATACTGTAATGAGTATGCAACATTAAGATTTGCCTATATGTTACCTATTCCACATAAGTGCATCAATATGTTGAATATCAACGGAATTACCAACAACACACGAAGAGAAAGAATCAGAAAAGAACTTGCTTTTTGTAACAAATATAGAGATAAAATTAAAAAGCAAGCACAAAACACCTACTACCGTATCACAAACAAAGTAAACGATAGACTTGTTCATAACAGCTGTGACTTTAAATTACTTGAACAAGCATACATAGATTTTTGTAATAAACATAATATTCCTATTGACAAAAATAAAGTCAATTAACGCAAAAGACCTCACGAAATTCGTGAGGTCTTTTATCATGATATATCTATGAGGATTAATGAAGACTTTTCATTTTATCGGCTTTATCACGGCATATATGCGACCATTTGCAGTCGCCGCACACCTGCGAAAGCCTGTCTTTTAAAATTATATTTTCTCTTGCAATTCTCGAAAGCTCTTTCCAATCGGCAGTATCGCCGATTTTCATTCCGAGTAAATCAAGACATCTTTTGTCATAGCATGACGCCTTGCCAGTAACATCGCAGCTGCCGTTGTCACGGTTCGGACACGATGAACAAATTTCGTCACAACCGCCCGTAAGTGTAAGGTTTGCGTTGTTATTTTCAAGAACCGACACTATTTTTGCCATTCCGCAGACAAATTCATCGCTGTAACCCTTGCCTTCAAAAAACTGCACACAAAGGCTGTGATGCGGTCTGAACTTAAAGCTTAACGATTTTGTCAAGACGATTCACCAAAACTGTTGCAACAACAATCTTTGCAGCGTCCGCAAGAAGGAACGGAACAACGCAGGTGAGAAGTGCGGCAACAAAGTCTGTGTGCATTGCAATCATAAACCAGATTGTACCGAAAAGGTAGCATACTGCAAGGCCTGCAACCATTGAAACCGCAAGCACCCAAAGCTTTCTGCCGAGAAAATCAGTCATAAGTCCAACGATAAGTGCCGTAAAGAGGAAACCAATGATATAACCGCCTGTCGGACCGCCGAGAACGCCGATTCCGCCTGAGAATCCTGCAAACACGGGAACACCGATTGCACCGAGGAGAACATAAACCGCAACGCTGATGAGTCCTCTTTTCCAACCGAGCATAGCCGCAGCCATAAAGATGCCGAGAGTCTGAAGTGTGAACGGAACTGTCATCGGAATCTGAATCTGTGCGCACACTGTGATGATTGCGACGAACATCGCCATATACACAAGGCTTAATACATTACTTTTTGATTTACTGTTTGTTTTTGCTTCTGTCATAAAATTACCTCTCCTTTGCAAAACCGCTTCTTTTGTTTTGCAGATTGTCAACCAAATCATTTTATCGGTTGACAATTATTATAGTACCGATTATCGCATTTGTCAACCCGATTTATGTTTTAAAGTGACAATTACAATCCGTTTTGATGTAACAATTGACTTTACAACCGTCTTATAATACAACTGAGTTAACCAAACAGAACATAAAAACAGGGACAGCAAAATGCTGTCCCTGAAATTTTTGTAAAGATTAAGTTTGCGTGCTTACAATTAAGCCTTGTTAACCGAACCGAAGAGTTCCATCTTTTCCTTAACAGTAGCCTTGATAGCCTCTGCACCGGGAGCGAGGAGCTTTCTTGGATCGAAGCCCTTGCCTTCGAGATCCTTGCCCTCTTCAATGTACTTTCTTGTAGCTGCTGCAAATGCAAGCTGGCACTCTGTGTTAACATTGATCTTTGAAACGCCGAGTGAGATAGCCTTCTTGATCATGTCGGCAGGGATACCTGTACCGCCGTGGAGAACGAGCGGCATCTCGCCTGTAAGCTGCTGGATAGCGTCAAGAGTTTCAAAGCTGAGGCCCTTCCAGTTTGCAGGATACTTACCGTGAATGTTACCGATACCTGCTGCGAGCATTGTTACGCCGAGGTCTGCAACCATTTTGCATTCCTTAGGATCTGCGCATTCGCCCATACCGACTACGCCGTCTTCCTCGCCGCCGATTGCACCAACCTCAGCCTCAAGTGAAAGACCAAGCTTGTTACAAGTTGCAACGAGTTCCTTTGTTTTTTCAATGTTTTCCTCGATCGGATAGTGTGAACCGTCGAACATGATTGAGCTGAAACCGGCTTCGATGCACTTCTTAGCGCCTTCATATGAACCGTGGTCAAGGTGGAGAGCAACAGGAACTGTGATGTTGAGTTCCTCGAGCATACCGTTTACCATACCAACGACTGTTTTGTAGCCGCACATATATTTACCGGCACCCTCAGATACACCGAGGATAACAGGTGAGTTGAGTTCCTGTGCTGTTAAAAGAATTGATTTTGTCCATTCAAGGTTGTTGATGTTGAACTGACCTACTGCATAGTGGCCTGCCTTTGCTTTTGTAAGCATTTCTTTAGCGTTTACTAATGGCATTTTAATCTTCCTTTTTTAAAAAATTTCAGCAGACAAGCGTCCCCACCTGCCGATTTAAGTTTATTATACAATATATTTTTGAAAATATAAAGACCTAAAAAGAAGATTTAGTGAAAATTTTAACAATTAGTCGAAAAATTCTTCATTTTGTCCTGTTTTAGTCAATTATCACTAAACTTTCAAAATAAACTCACACTTCCGTAACACAACAAGGTTGATTTTGATTTTGTGAAAAGGTATAATATAAATGTAAATTACAATACTTGATTTTGGTCAAGCGTTGTATGATAATATTTTTTGTAAACTATCCCGTAGGGGTAGTCTTGCGACCGCAAGTAATGACAGATATTTTATTGCAAACAAAGTTTTATAAATATAACAAAACAACCGATATAGTGACTGGCGGATGATATCCGCCACTACGAAATATTTGTTCATTTCGGCAATTTGCTTGCAAAAAATTTTGTTTCATTACTTAAGGACAAACGCAGTTTGTACCCCACGGTAACAAATAAATGTAGGAGTAACTTTTATGGACAATTTTGACAACAACAATATGGGTGGGTTTGAACCGCAAAAGCCGTTCACCGAAAGGCCCGTACAAAACAATAATATGAACACGGAACAGACAATTCCCGTTTCCGAACCCGAAACACAGGAAGAACAGGCTCAGAATGTTCAGCCGCAGAACGGCAACACACCGTACGGTGATTATATTTTCGGCAACAACAATCAAAACACGGCAAACAATGCAAATCCGACTGAAAATGTTCCGCCGTATCAGCAGAATCAAAATCCGAATCCGAACACCTACGCTCAGCCGTGGCAGTACGGTTACGGTCAGTATCCCTACAGCGGACAGAATCCGCAGTATAATCAGAACAATCAGCAGTACGGACAGTATCAAAACAACACAGGATACAATCAGAATGTACCTCCGTATCAGCAGAATATGTACGGACAGCCTACCTACGGCAAAAACGGTACATACAATCAGCAATACAATCCGCAGATGTTCGCACAGTACCCCCAAAAGAAAACAAAGGGCGGAATAATTGCGTTGATTATCGTTCTCTGTTCACTTCTTACAATCGGTTTTATCGGCATGATGGTGTACGGATTTTCGGCTGACATAAAAGAAGATTTGAACAATGACCGAAGTGATTCGGGCAATTCGTTCAGACTTCCGAATAAAGACAGCACAACACCGTTTGAAACCCTTCCCGACACATCTTCGCAGGGTAAAACTCACGATGAGTCTGACTACAGTGACAAGGTGAACAAGGATTACTCGGGTATGAAGCTTGAAAGCAATCCGAAAGACGCAAAAACAAACAACAGCTACACAGCCGCAAAAGCGTCAGAAAAGGTTTCCGACTCGGTAGTCGGCATTCTCTGTTACTCGGACGATGTACCCGATCAGGCTGACACAACAACCGCATCTTCACAGGGAAGCGGAATTATCTTCTCACAGGACGGCTATGTTATCACAAACGCTCATGTAATCGGCAACAGCAAAACAGCCTATGCAATCAGAGTTGTAACATCTGACGGCAAGGTATACAAGGCAGGTGTTGTAGGTTACGATTCAAGAACCGATATTGCGGTTCTCAAAATGGACGATGCAAAGGGACTTACTCCTGCAACATTCGGTGATTCGTCACAGCTTGAGGTTGGTCAGGATATTATCGTAGTCGGCAACCCCGGCGGTCTTGACTATCAGAACACAACAACCAAGGGCGTTATTTCGGCGCTTGACAGAAAGCTTTCAACATCAAGCCTTACAAAGTACATTCAGACAGATGCCGCAATCAATCCGGGCAACTCGGGCGGTCCGCTTGTAAACTACTACGGTCAGGTTGTCGGAATTACAACTTCAAAGATTGTTTCCGAAACTTACGAAGGTATGGGCTTTGCAATTCCGTCACAGACAGTAAAAAGCATTGTTGACACACTTGTAAAGAACGGCTATGTTGAAGGCAGAGTAAAAATCGGCATTTCGGGCATTGCAGTAACCTCCGATCAGGCATCAAATTACAACATTCCGCAGGGCATTTATGTTCAGAGTATCGTATCGGGCGGCCCGTGTGACGGCACAAGCCTTGAAGAAGGCGATATCATCACAGAGGTTGACGGCGAAACAATTACAAGCTTTGCAGATGTTTATGCGATTCTTGAAACCCACAAGCCGGGGGACAAAATCAAGGTTAAATATTACAGCTCATCATCGGGCGACGGTGAGGTTGAAATCACACTTCAGGAAGATAAGTAATTTTAATATAAGAATATCACCAAAAGCAAGAGGGCAGTCACGACAATGTGACTGCCTTTTGTTTGGCTTAAAATAATGTGCATTCCCGTAGCGGCGGTCATTGACCGCCAATCGAACCAATTGTAAAATTGGTTCGACATTATATGATTGCTTTAACAGATAATAATACCACAAAATTGACTTGCGGTTTGTTCGGTTTGGTTTTACAACCAAACCGATTGGCGATCACTGATCGCCGCTACTGTCTGCACGAATTTGGAACGGCGGCTCGCCGTGATCGCCGCTACTTCTTCCTTGGGATAAAATTCCGCAAAAATCCTGCACTTCTTCCTTTCAGGTAAAACCAACCTATGGTGTCAAAAACTACCGCTCCTACAAAATTAACAAGCAAATCTTTCATTGTATCGATCAGACCGATGTCAAGGTAACCGTTAATGCCGAGATTTTCACCGTTCACAACGGTTGATGTTATATCTCTGATGTGCATTATCACATTCGGCTTGCCCGAAATCAAACCCGAATGTATTGCCGTGATTACGGTGTCCTTTTGCATATCCTTTTCAAAAAGCATATCCGCACCAAACTCAAAAAACTCCCACACAACACCGACTGTCATTGAAAAGCAGAACGAAAACAGGCACACAAACATGGGCGAGAGGCTCAATTTCACCCGCTCGCTTCTGTTCAAAATATCGGTCAGTCCAAAACCAACGCCTGCACAGATAAAGCCGTTCACAGTATGGAGCAATGAATCCCATATCGGAATCTTTTCGTAGAACGCACCGAGCTCACCCATAACATTTGCCGCAAACACGAACAGCACAACAATCGTTTCAAGCACACTCGGCAACGCTACCGACAGCTTTCGGTCGATGAACAACGGAAGCATCAACAGTCCGAGCGTTAACACGCAGGTCATGACATTCTCCCATTTTCCGTTTAAAATGCCGGCAGTCAAAAGTGACACAAGTATGAGCCTTATAATGATGTAAACGCCTGCCTTAACCTTGTGCTGTCGCATTTCACGCACATTCAGCCACCGTGCAAGCCTTTGAAAAAATCCTTTAAGTCGTTTTTTCATAATATCCCCCGATTTTTACACTTATTTTTTCCTTAAAAACGAGATAAACCCCTGTAAAATTGTATTAGCTTTTTCTGCCTGATATTACCGCAAAATAAAAAAGCCACCGCCATCTGCGATGACTCATAAGCATTGATATTAAATTACTTTTTCTCTGACTTCTCTGATGATTCGGCTTTTTCGCCATTTTTTTCAGCCTCAAGCTTTTTCTTGAGTTCCTCTTTGCCGACAGCAAGCATCAGCTTGATACGGTTCTCCTGATTTACCTTCGGCGCACCCGGATCATAGTCGATGGTAACGATATTGGCATTCGGTCTGATTTCTTTAATCTTTCTGATTGCGCCCTTACCGTTGATATGATTCGGCAGACAACCGAAAGGCTGTGTGCATACGATATTCTCATAGCCTGTATCGGCAAGTTCAATCATCTCGGCTGTCAGCAACCAACCCTCGCCCATCTTACTGCCGTAGCCGATAACACCGTTTACAAGCTCCTTTGTGTGAGCATATCTGTGAGGCGGAACAAAGCCGTACTTTTCAGCGGCATCAACCATAAGTCCCTCAAGCTTTGTGAGGTAGTTAAGAAGCATCGAACAGAATTTGTATTTAACTCTGCTTCCTCCGAACATCTTGTAGTCCTCAATACGGTTATCAACCTTAAATGATGCAAAACCCATAAGACCGGGGATGCAAACCTCGCAATCCTGATCTGCAAGAAAGTCCTCAAGACCGTTGTTAGCCATTTTGGAGTATTTTACATAGATTTCGCCGACAATACCGACTTTAACCTTTGGCACTTTATTAAGCTCAATTTTTGTGAATGACTTTGTAATTTTATCAAGGGTTTCGTCAATTTCTTCAAGAGTGTAGCCCTTGCCCTGTATGAGCATATCGGAAATCTTATCCGTCCATTCATCAACAAGCGCCATACTTTCGCCCTTGTTCACTTCATAGGGCTTTGTCTGGTTTGAAAGCAGCATTAACTGGTCGCCGTACACAAGACCGCCGACAAATCTGCGGATAAGCGGAAGTGTGAGCGAAAAACCGCTGTTGTGCTCCATACCGAATGAAAGCGAAATTACGGGAACGAACTCAAAGCCTGCCTTTTTGAGAGCCTTTCTCAAAAGGAAAATGTAGTTTGACGCACGACATCCGCCGCCTGTCTGAGTAATCATCAGGGCAACCTTGTGAACATCATACTTTCCGCTTTGCAGAGCATTGATGAACTGACCTATAACCAGCAAAGCCGGATAACAGGTATCGTTGTGAACATATTTAAGACCTGTCTGCGCAATCTCCGGACCTGTTGTGTCGAGCAAATCAGACTTATAGCCGTAGTAGTTGAACACCTTTTCAAGTATTTTAAAATGAATAGGCGCCATATTGGGCATAAGGATTGTGTATTCCTTTTTCATCTGCTTTGTAAACAGCAAACGACCTGTTTTTTTGTCATACTTCAACTCTGCCATAACAGAATTTCCTTTCATCAATCGTTTTCAAGCGCAGCAAGCAAACTGCGGATTCGGATTTTAACTGCTCCGAGGTTTGTAATTTCATCTATCTTAATCTGAGTGTAAATCTTATTTTTGCTTTCAAGAATTTCTCTTACCTCATCGGTTGTAATCGCATCAACACCGCAGCCGAAGGATACAAGCTGAACAAGCTCCATGTCCTTTCTTGTTGTAACATATTTTGCCGCCGCATAAAGTCTTGCGTGGTATGTCCACTGGTTGAGAACATGAGTCCGGAAATGTTCAACTCTCGGAGAAACAACATCTTCGCTGACGATTGCAACATCAAAGCCTGAGATAAGTCTGTCGATTCCGTGGTTAATTTCGGGATCAATATGATATGGTCTGCCTGCAAGAACAAAAATCTTTTTGCCCTCTTTTTCAGCCTTGGCAATAATCTCGCTGCCCTTGTCGATAACCTTTTTTCTGTAATTTTCCTGTTCCTGATATGCAAGCTTAGCCGCATTTCTGACCTCGTTAAGAGTGAGGTCGGGGAAGTGGAACGAAAGTCTTTCATAGGCTTTCTTAGGAAAATCGTTCGGGCGGTGAATACCGAAGTATTCCTTTATGAAGTGAACCTTGCGTATATCCTTCATATTGTTTTTGATAACCTCGGGGTAGTAAGCAACAACAGGACAGTTGTAATGGTTATCTCCGAGATGCTCGTCAAAATTATAGGAAAGACAGGGGTAGAAAATTGTTTCTGCACCCATATCAATAAGAGTCTGAATGTGACCGTGAACAAGCTTTGCAGGGAAGCAAACGGTATCGCTCGGAATTGTCTGCTGACCTCTCTGATAAAGCTTTCTTGTTGAATACGGTGAGTGGAACACCTCAAATTTAAGTTCTGTAAAGAATCTGTACCAGAACGGATAAAGCTCATACATATTGAGCGCCATAGGAATTCCAAGCCTACCTCTTATGCCTTCAACAGTCTTGTAGGAATCAATGAGATTCAGCTTATAGGCATACATATTCATATCGTTTGCAGGAGCCTTCTTTGTGATTGGTCTTTCACAACGGTTTCCCGCAATAAACTTTCTGCCCTTGCCGAATGAATTTATTGTAAGACGGCAGTTGTTGTTGCACATACCGCAGTTTGCAACCTTGATTTCGTGAACGAATTCACCAAGTCCCTTTTTGTCGGTAATTGTACTCTTGCCAACGCCCTTTGACTTTTTCTTTGCGTAAAGAGCCGCACCGTAAGCACCCATAAGTCCTGCAATGTTGGGACGGACAACTTCAACGCCCATTTCCTGTTCAAATGCACGCAAAACAGCGTCGTTAAGGAAAGTACCGCCCTGAACTACAACACGCTTGCCGAGTTCATCGGGGCTTGACGCACGAATAACCTTGTAAAGGGCATTCTTTACAACGCTGAGTGAAAGACCTGCCGAGATATCTTCAATTGTAGCACCGTCTTTCTGAGCCTGCTTAACGCTTGAATTCATGAATACGGTACAGCGTGAGCCGAGGTCAACGGGACGCTTTGCAAAAAGTCCGAGTTTTGCAAAGTCGGCAATCTCATATCCGAGAGCGTTTGCAAAAGTCTGCAAAAAGCTTCCGCAACCCGATGAACAAGCCTCATTAAGGAATATATTGTCAATTGCACCGTTATGTATCTTAAAGCATTTGATATCCTGTCCGCCGATATCGATAATAAATTCAACATCGGGCATAAAGTATTTTGCGGCGGTAAAGTGGGCGATTGTTTCAACAATGCCGTAATCAACCGCAAATGCGTTCTTTACAATGTCCTCACCGTAACCTGTTACGGCAGAAGAAACAACATTTATTTCGGGATTTATTTCGTAAACCTCGTCAAGGAATTGCTTCATAATCTCAACGGGGTTTCCCTTTGATGGCAGATATTTTGAATAGAGCAACTCACCGTCATCATTGAGGACAACGCCCTTTACGGTTGTTGAACCTGCGTCCATTCCTATATAAGCCTTGCCTGCGTAACCCTTTAGCTCCTTCTGCTTAACATCAGCCTTTGCATGACGGTCGCAGAATTTTCTGTACTCCTCTTCGTTTTTAAAGAGGGGCTGATTGAACGCAAAGTTACCGCTGCCACGGTAGTTCTTTACCTTTTCGATAACCTCGTCAAAATCAATAGTCTTTTCGGCACACAAAGCCGCACCGCAGGCAACATAATAAAGTGAATTTTCGGGGCAGATGCCCTTTGTTCCGAGCGTGCGGTCAAAGCAGTTTCGCAGTTCGCTCATAAATGTAAGAGGTCCGCCGAGATATACAATCTGACCTTCAATTTCTCTGCCCTGTGCAAGACCTGCAACAGTCTGGCTTACAACCGCATTGAAAATACTCTCTGCGATGTCGCTCTTCCTCGCACCCTGATTAAGGAGCGGCTGAATATCGGTCTTTGCAAACACACCGCATCTTGATGCGATTGTGTATGTCTTTTCGTGCTGTTTTGCAAGCTCGTCCATATCCTCAAGCTTAACATTCAGAAGTGTTGCCATCTGGTCAATAAACGCACCCGTGCCGCCGGCGCAGGTACCGTTCATTCTTACCTCAAGTCCGTTTGTGAGGAACAATATCTTTGCATCCTCACCGCCGAGTTCAATTATAACATCTGTACCCGGAATAAAAGTATTGGCGGCAACTCTTGTTGCGTAAACCTCCTGAATAAAATCAACGCCGACAGACTCGGCAACACCCATTCCGGCAGAACCCGAAAGAGCCACCGAGGCATTTTCAACGCCGTCAATCCTTGTCCGTACAAGTGCAAGAATTTCTGCAATCTTTTCCGTAATTCGGGAATAATGCCTTTCATATGTGCTGTATATTAATTTGTTTTCGTCGTCAAGCACAACACATTTTATTGTTGTTGAGCCAATATCCAATCCTAATTTCAACTTGTGCCTCCGAAATCAATACATAGTAATCTCATTGTGCATATCTAGTTAATTATAGTATTTTTTGCCAAGAAAATAATTCTAATTCAGAATATTTTCACCTTTGATGAATTTTACCATTTTTATCACAAAAATTCAATACACATAAAGGGCATAATGTATAATCTACTGCATATAATTTGCCCTCAAAAGCAAAGCGGAGCATTGTTCCGACTTTAATATATCTTAAAAATGCAGAAAAACCTGCCGAAATCGGCAGGTCTTTAGCTTTAAGTATTTACATTATCAGAAAAGTTCACCGTGAGGAGCTTCACCGTCATCTGCCTCGTCTGAATCTGCGGACTCGGAGAATCCTTCTTCACGCTTTGCCTCAAGCTCTGCCTTGAGGTCGCAGATGTTTGTAAGATGCTCGGGTTCTGCCTTTTCTTCGGTAACAGCCTCGGGCTGTTTTTCAACAGGCTTTTCCTCTTTAAAAGGAGAGGACTTGTAGTCGCCCTCATTTGAGCAAGCTACTGTAATATCAACAATATCATCCTCTTTAACCTCGGGAGCAACCTCGGGATTGCCGTAGAAAATATCGTTTGAGCTGTTGACAATCTTTCTGTAACACTCTCTTGCTTTTGCGATTTTGGCCTTTGAAGTGTCAATAACCTTCAAAAGCTTTTCGCACTCGGCATCATTAATTTCAGTGCCTTTCTTTCTGCTGTCGTACATAATCTTTCCGAGAGCAATATATGCTCTGTTCATAAGCTCGCTTTCGCTTTTCATAACAAGTCTTAATCTGTTGAGCTTTGCGTTTGTTCTGTTCTTTTCTACTATTGTCTGAGCTACCGATGAAATTGTATCAACGGCTGTATTTACTGTTCCTTTTACACTGTCAAGTATCGTCATAGTAAATTTCTCCTTTAAAACCGCTTTGGCACAAACACTCTGACACATTCTGCCGTGGCGAATAATATTAAACTTATTTCTATTATTATGACAGATTTTTTTGATAAAATCAACATTTTTTTAAAATTTACTTGTTAAAATCACGGTCAATTGCTATAATTAGTTTCATAGAGTGTTAAAGAGGTGGTTTGGATGCCTGAAAAGAAAATTACCAAGGCAATCGTCTGCCCAATGTGCGGTGAAATGAGCAAGGCTGATGTTTACACCAGCATCAACCCGTCCGTAACAAAGGGTGTGCGCAGAAGAGCGCTTGACGGTGAGCTTTTTGCGTGGAAATGTCCGTCATGCGGATACTCCGCAAGGCTCACATATCCGATTCTCTACAATGATATGAAGAATCGTTTTATGGTGTATTTCATTCCCAAAATTGATCATTTTCAGCTCTGCGACAACGAGCTTGAAGAAAAATACAGCAATCTCCGCAACATAAGCAAACGAATTGTTCCGACCTTCAATTCGTTCAAGGAGAAAATTTTTATCTTTGAGTCGGGACTTGACGATATGTCGGTTGAGCTTACAAAGCTTGCAATCAGCCAAACAGTTTCAAAAAAGCTTAACGGTGCGGAAATTCATGACGGATACCTTTCAATGTACGATCGTGAACGCAACACAATGGGATTTACATATTTTACAGGTGAAAAGCATACGCCGTATGTTCAGACAGCAAGACTTGAAATTTATGTTAAATCGAAGAAAATTGTCGATTCGCTTGCATATAAGGACAAAAAATTAAAGGGCTTTCTTAAAATTGACCGTGAATGGGCAGAAAACATTCTCTACCGCTACAAGCGCATGAAGCATATTGAAAAGCTTAACAAACTGAAAGAGTAAGCTGTTACTGTAGTCAGTCGATTCTTTTGGTTTAAAAAGCACCTGTAAATAAGTGACATATACACTGTAAAGAAAACAGCTAAAGAATATCCGTAAACATAAACTCGTTAAAGCAAAAATGCATAAAAATTTCCGCCGTACCGATTAGAGCGTCGGAATCATTCAGCTTAATATTTTTGTATTTGCAATTCAAACTTGTTAAAATGCCGATACAATCGGGGATTTTCGTTGCACAAAAAAATCAGGGATCGACTCAAAGAGCCGATCCCTTTTTAATTTATTGAAAAGATTGGTAATTACTTGTTAACAGCTTCATAAACTGCAACTGCGCAAGCAACTGTAGCACCAACCATCGGGTTGTTACCCATACCGATAAGGCCCATCATTTCAACATGAGCAGGAACAGAAGATGAACCTGCGAACTGAGCGTCACCGTGCATTCTGCCCATTGAGTCTGTAAGACCGTATGATGCAGGACCTGCACCCATGTTATCGGGGTGAAGTGTACGGCCTGTACCGCCGCCTGATGCAACCGAGAAATACTTAACGCCGTTCTCATTTGCCCACTTCTTGTATGTACCTGCAACGAGGTGCTGGAAACGAGTCGGGTTAGTAGAGTTACCTGTGATAGATACACCTACATTTTCATGCTGCATGATTGCAACACCTTCACGAACATCGTCAGCGCCGTAGCAGCGAACTGCAGCTCTTTCACCGTCTGAGAAAGCTCTCTCTTCAACGATTTTAAGCTCTGATGTGAAATAGTCAAACTGAGTCTTTACATATGTAAAGCCGTTGATTCTTGAAATAATGTAAGCAGCGTCCTTGCCAAGACCGTTAAGGATAACACGGAGCGGCTCTTTTCTTGCTTTGTTAGCGTTACGAGCGATACCGATAGCACCCTCTGCTGCTGCAAAGCTTTCGTGACCTGCGAGGAATGCAAAGCACTTTGTTTCATCTCTGAGAAGCATTGCGCCGAGGTTACCGTGACCACGGCCAACATTTCTCTGCTCAGCTACTGAGCCGGGAATACAGAAAGCCTCAAGACCGATACCGATAGCTTCTGCTGCCTCTGAAGCAGTCTTTGCGCCCTTCTTAACTGCAACTGCACAACCGAGTGTGTAAGCCCAGCCTGCGTTTTCAAATGCGATCGGCTGAACGCCCTTTACGATGTCGTAGGGGTCAAAACCGAGATCGTTACAAATTTTTCTTGCCTCTTCAAGATTTGCAATACCGTATTCGGCAAGGCACTTCTCAATTTTAGGCATTCTTCTTTCCATACCTTCAAATGTTACTGCCATTATGGTGTCCTCCTTACCGAATTATTCTTCACGAGGGTCAATGTACTTAGCTGCGCCGTCAAAACGACCGTACTGACCGATGTTGTTCTTGTATGCTTCGTTTGGCTCAACGCCGTGACGAATGTCCTCGAGCATTTTGCCGAGCTTTACGAACTGATAGCCGATAACTTCATCGTTCTCGTCAAGTGCTGTCTTGAGAACATAGCCTTCAGCCATTTCCATGTAACGAACGCCCTTAGCGTTTGTGCTGTACATTGTACCAACCTGGCTGCGAAGACCCTTACCGAGATCCTCCATACCTGCGCCGATCGGAAGACCGCCCTCTGAGAAAGCTGTCTGGCTTCTGCCGTAAACGAGCTGCTCGAAGATGTTCTTCATAGCTGTGTTGATAGCGTCACAAACGAGGTCTGTGTTAAGGCACTCAAGGAGTGTTTTGTTAGGAAGAATTTCTGCTGCCATAGCTGCAGAGTGAGTCATACCCGAACAACCGATTGTTTCAACAAGAGCCTCTTCAACGATACCGTCTTTAACATTAAGTGTAAGCTTGCAGGCACCCTGCTGAGGAGCACACCAGCCAATGCCGTGTGAAAGACCTGAAATGTCTTTAATGTCATAAGATTTTACCCATTTGCCCTCTTCGGGAATAGGTGCAGGACCGTGCTTAGGTCCCTTTGCTACAGTGCACATATTTTCAACTTCTTTTGAATAAATCATGTGTACTTCTCCTTTCAATAAATTGTATGAGTCCGAAATCCTCAAACACCTATATTATACGGCTTAACCCGACATTTTTCAAGCATTTTTCGTTAATTTTTACAATTCCCCCACATTGTAATATTTGCCGTGGCAATTTTCCGTTTGATTTTGAAAAGGTAAAAATAAAAACGGCAACCGTGAAACAAATCACCGATTGCCGTTAAAGTTTACTTATTCTTCCCGAAACAATTCGTCAAGGGTTTTGTCAAGCGCTTTACATATTGCTATGCAAAGGTTAATTGTGGGATTGTAGTCGCCCTTTTCAATTGCGCTTATTGTCTGTCTTGACACCTTTACAAGTTCCGCAAGCTGTTGCTGTGACAAATCCTTTGCGGCACGGGCGCTTTTTAATCTTAAATTCTTCATTCTTCAACTGCCTTTTTGTCAATTATTTTTTTGATGACAACTATCACAAAAATACTTATTGTCCAAATCATTACAATGATAGGAATAATGTCAAGATTTGCTATTCCGTTTGTAACAAAGGTTTTGTTGCCGAAAGCAATTCCCAAACATTCTGCTCCCGCAACAAATGCCAAAGATCCTAAAAGACTCCTTCTGCCTTTATTCGATGTGAAATATGCGTCATTTAAAATGCTTATTCCGACGAATACGGCGGTTGAAAGAAACAGTCCTATGAACATTTGAACGCTGAGTTCAGCCCAATTAATCTCCAAAACATTAACTAAAGCGCAGGCAATTATGTACCCGATAAGCACAAAAAATGCCGATTTATAAGCCTTGCCCCGTGCAAGAACCTGTCGTTCATCGTATTCTGTGTAAGTGTTCTTTTTCCTCTTAATGTTTGCGATAATGAGCGTTACGATAACTACGGCAATAAAACCGCAACAAAAACCAATCACCCAATAGTATTTTTCTCCCATAATAACATCTCCCAAATAAATCAGCCAATTTGCAGATTTATTCGTACAACCGATAATCCGCAAATAATATTAAAAAATTTTATG
>OIAG01000169.1_pt1 | contig 34051 bp, 25 predicted proteins | sample 1580701 | NCBI WGS metagenome assembly OIAG01 (sample SAMEA3882551, study PRJEB24775) | human gut metagenome | biome: human-associated habitat; feature: intestine environment; material: feces | place: Netherlands | collected 2009/2010 | reverse complement strand
GTACATCTACACAGAGCGTAATGGTATCTACATCATCGACCTGCAGAAATCTGTAGGAATGGTAGATGACGCATACAAAGCTGTTGCAGACATCGCAGCAGACGGCGGCACAATCCTTTTCGTAGGAACCAAAAAACAGGCTCAGGACGCTATCGCTGTTGAGGCAGAGCGCTGCGGAATGTACTATGTAAACGAGAGATGGCTCGGCGGTATGCTGACCAACTTCAAAACCATCCAGAGCCGTATTGCAAGACTGAAAGCAATCGAGACCATGGAGCAGGATGGCACCTTCGAAGTTCTTCCGAAAAAAGAAGTCATTGAGTTAAAGAAAGAGCTTGCAAAACTGCAGAAAAACCTTGGCGGTATCAAAGAAATGAAGAGACTGCCGGACGCTATCTTCGTAGTAGATCCGAAAAAAGAGAGAATCTGCGTACAGGAAGCTCATACACTGGGAATTCCGCTGATCGGTATCTGCGATACCAACTGCGATCCGGAAGAGCTTGACTATGTAATTCCGGGTAATGACGACGCTATCCGTGCCGTAAAACTGATCGTTTCCAAAATGGCAGACGCAGTGATCGAGGCAAAACAGGGCGAGGCTGAGGAAGCTGCATACGAAGAAGCAGCAGAGACAGACGCTGAATAATTTACGCGAAGTAATGAACTGGGGGGAACTTGAAATTCAGGTTCCCTTCGGTGAATCTCACAATAGCAGACCGGCATGAAGATGCAGTCTGCTGAATCACGTATACGGAGGAATAAAACAATGGCTATTACAGCAGCAATGGTAAAAGAGTTAAGAGAAGTAAGCGGTGCTGGTATGATGGACTGCAAGAAAGCTCTTACAGCTACCGAAGGTGATATGGACAAAGCAATGGAGTTCCTGAGAGAAAAAGGACTTGCTACTGCTCAGAAAAAAGCTGGCAGAATCGCAGCTGAGGGTATCGTTATGCTGAACGTATCCGAGGATGGAAAGAAAGCTGTCGCTGTAGAAGTAAACGCTGAGACAGACTTCGTTGCAAAGAACGAGAAATTCCGTGGCTATGTAGCACAGGTTGCAGAGCAGGCTATGGATACAACTGCAGCAGACGTAGAAGGATTCCTGGCAGAGCCTTGGAAATTCGATACCAACGAGACCGTTGGCGAAGAGCTGGCTCATCAGATCGCTACCATCGGCGAGAACATGAACATCCGTCGTTTCCAGCAGGTAAAAGAGGAGAACGGTTTCGTTGCTTCTTATACTCATATGGGCGGTAAAATCGGTGTTCTGGTTGACGTTGAGACAGATGTTGTAAACGATGACCTCAAAGAGATGGCCAAAAACGTTGCAATGCAGATTGCAGCTCTTCGTCCGCAGTACACAAACCGCGACGAAGTAAGCGCTGATTACATCGCACATGAGAAAGAAATCCTCATGGCTCAGATTCAGAACGACCCGAAAGAGTCCCAGAAACCGGAAAAAGTTATCCAGGGAATGATCCAGGGCCGTATCAACAAAGAGCTCAAAGAGATCTGCCTGCTTGACCAGGTATACGTAAAAGCAGAAGACGGAAAACAGTCCGTAGCTCAGTATGTAGCACAGGTTGCAAAAGCAAACAACGCAACCGTAGCAGTAAAAGGCTTCGTTCGTTTCGAGACCGGTGAAGGAATCGAGAAGAAAGAAGAGAACTTTGCTGAGGAAGTTGCTAAACAGATGAACGCATAATTCAACTGTGAATTTGTAAAAATAACGCAAAAATATAAAACCCTCATAAATGTGCAGAAAATACACGATTTATGAGGGTTTTTTACTGTCACAGGCAGTATCCATCGGAAATGCAGTAAGTGCCCTGAAGGATACCGTCCCCGGAGATTTCTCGGCAATGAATCTTTCGGAGATTTGTGAATTAATCCAGGAACATAAATCGAATGGTCCGGTAATGGAGATGAAACGTTAAACATAAGAAAAGAGGAACAAATTTGAAAAAACAAGACAAAAGAAACTGGCCGAAAGCAGTGGTTCAGATCCTTTCTTTCCTGCTGATCCCGGGCTTGTTTGAGGCGCAGTTTTCTGCGGTTGGGACGATTATTTCCGCAGTTTATCAGGGGACGGTTTCGTGGGAACGGATCAGGTATTCGGTATGGATGGTGCTGGCGACGGTTCCGGCGGTGATTATTGTGGGACGGTTTTTCTGCGGATATTTCTGCAGCTTCGGGGCTGTGCAGGATTTTCTGTGGTTTGCAGGAAATAAGCTGAAAAAGCGGTTTCGAAAAGCAGGTGCGAAAAACCTGCATTCAAATTCAAAGAAGAGTGGAAGAAATGTTCCAACAGGCTGGATCAAATATGGTGTGCTCCTGTTCTGGGCAGTCTTCGTATGGAGCGGTATGATAAAATGGAACATCGCAGGGCCGTGGCAGATGTTTGGACAGTACAGTTCCATCGGACACTGGCCGGGCGTGAAGCCGATGTTTTCGATTGGCGGTGCGCTGATTCTGGTGATTTTCGTCGGATCCGTCTTAATCCAGCGTTTTTTCTGCCGGTATCTCTGTCCCATGGGAGCCATCTACAGCCTGATTTCCAGATGTACGCTGTTAAAAATTGTAAAACCGCGGAGCAAATGCGGAAACTGCCATCTCTGTACTGCAAAATGTACCATGGGAATTGATCTGACAGAAAAAGAGCAGATGGCAGGCGGCGAGTGCATTGGATGCGGGGTATGTGTAAACGGATGTCTGAAGAACAATGCACACTGGAAGTACCGATACAGCGTGTGGATCGGTGTCGGGGTGACCTGCCTTACGATTGCAGCGTCACAGTTCCTGATCCGGAGCGAGAGCGGTTCCGTTGGTAAGACAGCAGGTGATGCGGCCATTGATACGGCAGAACAGAATCTGGACAGCAGATTCCAGGACGGCACTTATTCCGGAAGTGGAGAAGGCTACCGCGGAACCGTGACTGTTTCCGTAAAAGTGGAACAGGGAACGATAACCGGACTGACGATAGAGAACGCCGAGGATGATCAGACATATCTGGACAGAGCAAAGTCAGGAATCTTTTCGGAAATCATGAAAAAACAGAGTGCCGAGGAGATAGATACTGTTTCCGGCGCCACCTACAGCAGTAAAGGGTTGATTGAGGCCACTCAAAATGCGTTAAAAGAAGCCGCCGGAGATGAGAATACTGTACAGGAAAATACAGCATCTGAATCGACGGATACAACGGAAGAAAAACAGGCATTCCTGGACGCCGGCCGTTTCCACGACCTGAAAGACGGTATCTGCACGGGTACCGCCGATGCCTTCCGCGGGGATGTCGAAGTGCAGGTAACGGTAGAAAACCAGAAAGTGACCGACATCTCCATCCTTTCCTACTGCGACACCGAGGAATACTTTTTCCGTGCAGCGCCTTACGTGATAGGGCAGATGAAAGAAGAACAGAGCCTTAACATCGACGCCTTGAGCGGTGCCACCTACAGCAGCAACGGTATCATTCACGCCACCGCCAATGCACTCGAAATCCCGGAAGACGAATATGCACCGCGTCCTGGCCGGGATCTGGCACATAAGCAGAAAGAGCACGGTCATATTGTAAAACATACGATCGAGAGCCAGGAGCAGTATGAAGAAAAAGTAAAAGAATACGAAGACGCACAGAATTAAAAAACAAAAATAATCTCAAAATAAGCACTGTAAATACATCCATCTGTATTTGTAGTGCTTTTCTGCTGTAACAGAACCCCGCCCGACTGCATCAAAAATATAAAAAATTTAACAATCATTTGATATAGACCTTATAGGAACAGGATAGCAGTTAAAATACAAATGTGCTACGATCGTGATTGTAGTAAAAAATATTCTGAAAGAAATGGCAGGAACAGTAAAAATACAGCGGTTAGGCTGGAGTCTGGAATGGATGCAGCGCATATCTGAAAAAGGAAACGAAAACCTGGGACAGCTGGGATATACGGATCATTCGCAGAAACACTGTATGCAGGTTGCCCATCAGGCAGAGTACGGTGCACTTCTTGCAAATGAACTTTTAAAAGAAACGGATATGACGTTGGAAGACAGAGTAACCATCGTTCCTCGGTTCTGCAGTTATTGCAGCTGTAAAACTGGCAGGCGGAACGATCAACGTGGCGGTTGCATGCCTGGCGATTTTCTTTGCACTGGGATTTGTTTTCCTGAAAATTGCAGATCGGCAGCCGATGGCGGGGGAGAGATAAAACAGAACATAGCATAAAAAATCTCAAAGCAGGAGAGAAATCCGCTTTGAGATTTTTTGCGTTTCACTCCGGGGTTCCGCAATGAGAGGTTTTGTGGTACAATAAGCAGTGAGTCGGGCCGCAGGGGATGAGGGGGCCTGAAAAATATGAATCATACAGACAGGATGAAACAAAATGGAAAAAACCAAAAAACTGGCGGTAGGCATTTTAGCGCATGTCGATGCGGGAAAGACGACGCTGGCAGAGGGAATTTTATATAAAACAGGCCAGATCCGGAAAGCCGGAAGAGTGGATCACAAGGACGCCTTTCTGGACACGGAGGAACTGGAAAAAGCAAGGGGCATCACGATCTTTTCCAAACAGGCCGTGCTGAAGCTGAACGAGACGGAGGTCACACTCCTTGACACGCCGGGCCATGTGGATTTCTCGGCGGAGATGGAGCGCACTTTACAGGTCATGGACTATGCGGTTCTTCTGATCAGCGGTGCGGACGGCGTGCAGGGGCATGTGGAAACCCTGTGGCGGCTGCTCGCGCGGTATGAGATCCCGGTCTTTCTCTTTATCAACAAGATGGATCAGCCAGGCACGGATGCGGAAAAACTGCTGGAAGAACTGCAGAGTCGTCTCTCAGAGCACTGCCTGAATTTCTCGCAGGATCTCCAGAACGCAGAATTGCTGGAAGAACTCGCCATGTGTGATGAGGACGTGCTGGAGCAGTATCTGGAAACGGGAAGCGTGGAAGAAGACCAGATCCGCACGATGATCGCAGAGCGGAAGGTTTTTCCGTGCTGCTTTGGCTCTGCACTCAAGATGGAGGGCGTGACGGAATTTCTGAAAATTCTGGACCGGTTTACAAAAACGCCGGAGTACGGCGGGGATTTTGGCGCGCGCGTTTTTAAGATTTCAAGGGACACGGCAGGAAACCGTCTGACGCATCTGAAAATCATGGGCGGCGTGCTGAAGGTGAAGCAGATGCTCGGCGAAGAAAAGGCAGACCAGATCCGTATTTATTCCGGTGCGGGCTATACGATGGTACAGGAAGCACCGGCGGGGACGATCTGTGCCGTAACGGGACTGAACAGCACTTTCTCCGGTCAGGGCATCGGCAACGAAACCGAGGCGGAAAAACCGGTGCTGGAGCCGGTGCTGACGTACCGCATCGAGCTTCCGCCGGACTGCGATGTCCATCAGATGCTTGGAAAACTGCGCCAGTTAGAAGAAGAAATCCCGGAGCTCCACATTGTCTGGAATGAGCGCCTCGCGGAAATCCATGCGCAGGTCATGGGTGAGGTGCAGATCGAGATCTTAAAGAGTCTGATCCACGAGCGTTTCGGCGAATGGGTGGAATTCGGAGCCGGAAATATTGTATACAAAGAGACGATCCGCAGTACCGTGGAGGGTGTCGGCCATTTCGAGCCGCTGCGCCATTATGCGGAAGTTCATTTGCTGCTGGAGCCGGCAGAACCGGGCAGCGGACTGCAGATTGGAACCGTCTGCAGCGAGGACACCCTGGACCGCAACTGGCAGCGTCTGATCCTCACACATCTGCTGGAGCGGAAGCATCCCGGCGTGCTGACCGGGTCGGAGATTACCGATATGAAAATCACGCTGGTCAAGGGCCGTGCGCACATTAAGCACACCGAGGGCGGCGACTTCCGCCAGGCGACGTACCGTGCGGTGCGGCAGGGACTGAAAAAAGCAGAATCCGTTCTGCTGGAGCCGGTCTATGCGTTCCGTCTGGAAATTCCGTCGGAATCGACGGGACGGGCGCTGAACGATATCCAGCGGATGTACGGCAGCTTTGAACCGCCGGAAATGGAAGGCGATATGACAGTGATCACCGGAACCGCACCGGTTGTGACGATGCGGGATTATCAGAAAGAAGTGACTGCTTACAGCCGGGGACGCGGAAGAGTGTTCTGTACCTTAAAAGGATATGAGCCGTGTCACAACGCGGAGGAAGTGATTGCCTCCATCGGCTACGATTCCGAGGCGGATGTGGAAAATCCGACGGGTTCTGTGTTCTGTGCCCACGGGGCAGGCTTTGTCGTTCCATGGAATGAAGTGGAAGACCATATGCATCTGGAATACACGCTGGAAAATCCGGAAGAAGAAAGCGATTCAGCCGAATCTGCGGCAGACCGGAGCGGCGGAGCATCCTCTGTGCAGAAAGCAAAAAAAGCATCCGACCGCGTGCCGATGGCAGCTTCCCTGCAGGAGGCAAAGGAGCTGGAAGAAATCTTTACGAGGACATACGGCAAAGTGGAGCGGAAGCGCGCCGGTTTCGAGCGGCGGACACGTCCGGTCACCTCGTCATCCGGCATCGGGGATCCCAAATATGCAAAATCAAACCGCCCGAAGGAGCCGCAGGAGGAATATCTGCTGGTGGACGGCTATAACATTATTTTTGCATGGGATGATTTAAATGAGCTGGCGAGGTATAATATTGAGAGCGCCAGAGGAAAGCTGATGGACATCCTGTCAAATTATCAGGGATATAAAAAAATGACGCTGATTCTTGTCTTTGATGCCTACAAAGTAAAAGGCAACCAGGGTGAGGTCGGCATGTACCATAATATTCATGTCGTTTATACGAAAGAGGCGGAGACGGCTGACCAGTACATCGAGAAAACGGTTCACAGGATCGGCCACAACGGCAACGTAACGGTGGCTTCCTCGGACGGTCTCGAGCAGATCATCATTATGGGAGCGGGCGCGCATCGTCTCTCCGCACGGGATCTGCGCACCGAGATTGAACATACAAACGGCCAGATCCGGGAAAACTATCTGGAGAAAGAACAGAAAACGAAGTCGTATCTGCTGGAGAACGCCTCTGGAGAACTGGGAGACTTTTTAAAAGAGCTGGAAGAAGAGCGAAAAAAAGAGAGTAAAAAGAGCAAAGGAAAGGCTTAAGATGAATTACGCAATCATACTATCGGGGGGAATCGGAACGAGAATGCAGATGGGGGATTTTCCGAAGCAGTATTTGGAAGTGGAAAAGAAACCGATTCTGCTGTATACGCTGGAGCAGTTTCAGAAAAGCAGTGCCGTTGAGAAAATCGTCATCGTGGCGGCAGATGCCTGGAGAGAGAAGATCCGCGGATGGATGGAAGAAGACGGGATTACGAAATTTCTCGCCTTTGCGGATGCCGGGGATACGCGGCAGGAATCCATTCATAATGGCCTTACCGTCTGCATGGAGGATTCCGTATCGGAGAACGACGGTGTGATCATCCACGACGGCGTGCGGCCTCTGGTGAGCGAACAGCTGATTGGCGACTGCCTTGCGGCGCTTGCCGATCATGAGGGCTGTATGCCGGTGCTGCCGATGAAGGACACGATCTATCAGAGCAGCGACGGAACGAAAATTGACCATCTGCTGGAGCGCAGCACGCTGTTTGCCGGTCAGGCGCCGGAAGCCTTCCGGCTGCATCCGTACGCGAAGATCAACCGGGAAGCATCGAAAGAGGAGCTGTCCCTCACAAGGGGAACGAGTGAAATTGCCTACCGCCATGGAATGGATGTGGCGATGATCCCAGGGGATGAGCGGAACTTTAAGATTACAACAAGGAGCGACCTGGAGCGTTTCTGTACGATTGTGGAAGGAGAAATGAAATGAGAGCATACGAGCTGCATGGAGTCAATGATTTAAGAAGGGAAGACATCGAAAAACCGGAAATCCCATCCGGCTGGGTTCTGGTGCAGGTAAAGGCATCAGGAATCTGCAGCTCCGATATTCCGCGGATTTTCAAAAACGGAACATACCATTTTCCAACGATTCCAGGTCACGAGTTTTCAGGCGTGGTTGCCGCATACGGCGAGGGTGTGCCGGAAGAGCGAGTTGGAAAACGGGTCGGCATTTTCCCGCTGATCCCATGCCGCACCTGCCCGCAGTGCCGGCAGAAAAAATATGAGATGTGCGAACACTACGATTACCTCGGCTCGCGCCGGGACGGCGGCTTTGCGGAATACGTGGCCGTGCCGGACTGGAACCTGATGGAGCTGCCGGAAAACGTCAGCTTCCGCGAGGCAGCAATGCTGGAGCCGCTCTCTGTGGCGCTTCATGCGGTGAAACGAAGCGGTGTGAAGCCGGGCGATACCGCAGCAGTGATCGGAACGGGCATGATCGGTTTTGCAGCGGCAGCGTGGGCGAAAGCGCTCGGCGCCGAAACCGTTTTTGTGATTGGACGGGGCGAAGCAAAACGTGCGATCGCAGAACAGATCCCGGGCATCTCATATGTGACGGAAGAGGAGAGTAAAGCGATTCAGGCGGATGTTGTAGTAGAAGCGGTCGGAACGCCGCAGGCCGTTTCCAGTGCAGTTCTTCTTACAAGACCGGGCGGAAGCATCGTGCTGATGGGAAATCCATCGGGCGATCTTGCGATGGAAAAGAACGTGTACTGGCGCATCCTGCGCAAACAGCTGAACCTGATGGGAACGTGGAATTCTTCTTATGAAAAAGATGAAGCCTGCGACTGGACGGAGGCACTCGATGCGCTTTCGAAGAAGAAAATCCCGGCACAGGCGCTGATCACGCACTGTTTCCCGTCCGAAAAGCTAATGGACTGACTGGAACTGATGAAAAATCATAAAGAGCCATACTGCAAAGTAATGGTTTCATGGGAGTAGAAATATGAGAAAAAGTCAGATATCGGCATCCATGATGTGCTCAAACCTTGTGGATCTGCAGGCGACGATCGATGTATTTGAAAAAGAAAAAGTCGAATATCTCCATATTGATGTGATGGACGGCGAGTTCGTTCCGAACTTCGGCCTTGGCGTCGACTACATCCGCGGACTGCGGGAACTGACGAGTATTCCGCTCGATCTTCATCTGATGATTAAAGACCCGGAGTACAAGCTGCCGTGGATCGGCATTTACAAAGAGGACATCGTGACGATTCATTATGAGAGCACTTTCCAGGTGCAGCGCGCGCTCGATTACCTCGTGCCGTACGGCTGCAAGCGGTTCCTCGCGATCAACCCGGCGACACCGATCGGGCAGATCGAGGAAGTGCTTGATTATATCGACGGCGTCAATCTTCTGATGGTGAATCCGGGCTTTGCCGGACAGAAAATTGTGCCGAGTACGCTGCGCAAGGCGGAAAAGCTGCAGAAATTTCTGCAGGAGATGCACCGGGAGGACATCATTTTAGAAGTGGACGGAAACATTACGAAGGAGCACGGCGCGACGCTGCGTTCCTTTGGAGCCAGCATTTTTGTGGCGGGAACTTCGAGCATTTTCTGCACCGATGTATCGCACTTCGGAGAAAAAATCCGGGAATTCCGGAAAGCAGTGGAATAAGAAAAAGAACTGCCTTCCCGGGATGCACGGTTTGAAAAACAGACGAATACTGTAAAGTGAGAAATGACGGAGCGTGTCATATGGTAGAATTGCTTCTGCTTGCTGCGGCGCTCTCAGCCGATAACTTTGCAGTAAGCATCGGATATGGAAGCAGTAATACGAGAATTTCACCCGGCATGACGGCGCTGCTGAATCTGTTTTGCAGTGCTGCCCTGGTTGCTTCCGCGCAGTTTGGAAAAAGATTTCTGCAGTCCGCAGGACCGGAATGGGGAACCAGAGTGGGTGCGGGCTGCTTTTTTCTTATGGGAACGCTGAAAATTTTCGAAGAACTGAGAAAACGCAGAAGAAAAAAGCAGGGAAAACCAGAAGCAAGACTGGAACATCTGGAAAAACAGCTCCACCCACTGGAATTTGGCCTGCTGGCGGTTTCGATGTCGGTGGATGGAATTGTCTCCGGCGTCTTTGCCGCGGATCTTCCGGTGACAGGAGGACAGATCTTTTTTGCCTCCTTCGCGGTCGGAATGGCGGCGATGTATGCCGGAACTGCCATCGGAAAAAAGACGGGGCAGAAAAACGGCGGAAACGGAGCACTGTTCGGAGGAATTCTGTTCTATTTACTGGCGTTTTTAAAGCTCACATAGAATTACATGTAAGAAAGAAAAACCAGCAGATCCCGGCGTAAAATTGACAAGCCCGTGCAGATATGCTATAAAAGTAGGAGGTTTGCTGCTGGAAAATTTAAAAAACAGATGCAGCAGACAAAGTAAGAGAGGAAAATACATGATTTCAGTAGTAATCCCTTCGTACAACGGTGCAGAAACACTGTTTCAGGCAATCGACTCAGTCCTTTGCCAGACAACAAAAACCCCGCTGGAAATCCTGGTGATCGACGACCATTCCACGGACGATACGATGGAAAAGATGGGGCGTTACGGAGAAAATGACCGGGTACGGTATATCCGGAATGAGACAAACAAAGGAGCATCCGCATCCAGAAACCGCGGTGTACAGCTCGCAAAGGGCGATTACATTGCCTTTCTGGACGCGGATGATTACTGGGATCCCGAAAAACTGGAAAAGCAGGAAAAAGCCCTTGCAAAGACCGGTGATGTGCTCTGCTGTACGGGTCGGGAGCTGATTTACGATCAGGAACCGGAAAAGCAGAAGATTTTTTCTGTCCCGGAGCGGATCACCTACAAAATGCTGCTGCGCGGCAACGTGATCGGCTGCTCGTCGGTACTGGCCAAAAGAAGCGTTCTGCTGGAATTCCCGATGGAAAAGGACGAGTGCCACGAGGATTATCTGGACTGGCTGCGGATCCTGAAAAAATACGGGAAAGCCTGCGGTGTGGATGAGCCTTTGCTGAAATACCGGCTGTCCAGCACAGGAAAATCGGGGAATAAACTGCATTCTGCAGGAATGACTTACCGTGTTTACCGCGAGCTGGGAATGGGAACGTTCCGCTCCCTGTACTGTTTTGCGTGCTATGCCGTAAACGGTGTGCGGAAGTATTACGGTAAGGGCAAAAAGAGAGGAAGAGATTGATGAACTATAAAAACAGGGAACAGTACAAACATCTGATGCGTGTCCTGGCGGTCGCGGCGATTGTGCTTCTGGAATGCACTGTTTTTTCTGTGTTCTGGGACAGATACTATGCGAGCCACCTGTGGCTGGAGCCGTTCTGGGATAAGGGAAATCAGATTATCGTCGTGATCTACGGTATTTTTCTTCTGGTTTTCATGTACATTTACGGCGGCATGAAGATCGGCTACATGAAGGGAAGCAGCATCATCTATTCCCAGATGATGACGGCATTCTGTGCCAATGCGCTGATGTATCTGCAGATTATCCTGCTGTGGCGCCACCTGCCGTACATTCTGCCGATGGTCGGCATGACACTCGTGGACTTTGCGCTGGCAGGCATTGTATCCTGGCTTTTTGAGAAAACGTTTGCGCGTCTCTTTCCGCCAAGAGAGGTGCTTCTGATTTACGGTGAATACCCGATGGAAAGCCTGGAGCTGAAGATGAACCAGCGGCCGGACAAGTATATTGTAGCACATAAGGTGAGCGTGGAAGTGGGAGAGAAAGAGCTCTGCCGCCAGATTGACACATACGGTCAGGAGGGTGTGATCCTGGGCGATCTTCATTCGGAGCTGCGCAACCGTCTGCTGAAATATTGCTATGCGAAAGAAATCCGTGTCTATCTGACGCCGAAGCTGTCGGATATTATGGTACGGAAAGCGGAAGCGCTCCATATTTTCGATACACCGCTTCTGCTCGCGCGAAACAGTGGTCTTTCGTTTGATCAGAGATTCTGCAAGCGCCTGCTGGATCTGCTCGTATCGACGATTCTTCTTGTGATCACGTCGCCGATTATGCTGATCGCAGCGCTCTGCATCAAGCTGTATGACCATGGCCCGGTGTTCTTTAAACAGAAACGTCTCACGATCGGCGGAAAAGAATTCTATGTCTACAAATTCCGAAGCATGATCGTGGATGCCGAAAAAGACGGCGTAGCCCGCCTGGCAACGAAGAACGACAGCCGCATTACGCCGGTCGGAAAGGTGATCCGCGCGACGAGAATTGATGAGCTGCCGCAGCTTCTGAACATTTTCAAGGGCGATATGAGCGTCGTCGGACCGCGCCCGGAGCGGCCGGAGATTGCAAAGGAATATGAGGAATCGATTCCGGAGTTTGCTTACCGTCTGAAAGTAAAGGCAGGCCTTACCGGCTACGCCCAGATTTACGGAAAGTACAACACGACCGCATACGACAAGTTGAAGCTGGATCTGATGTACATAGAGAGCTATTCGATTTTAGAGGATCTGAAGCTGATTCTTGCAACCTTTAAGATTGTCTTCACAAAGGAGAGCACAGAAGGGCTCGAGGAAGGACAGACGATCAGCCTGAACGCGAAGGAAGAGGAGAAAAAAGATGTTTAATACCGAGGACGAAATTCTGCGCCGGCTGCAGGAAAAAAATCTGGAAATGGCCGTTATGTTTTACCACTGGTGCCAGAGAAATCATCTGACCTGTTATCTCTGCGGCGGCGGCTGTATCGGTGCAATCCGCCACGGCGGCTTTATTCCGTGGGACGATGATCTCGACTTTTTCATGCCGCGGAAAGATTACGAGAAGTTCCTGAAAATCTGGGATACGCAGGAGGAGAGTAAAATCTACAAGCTCGAGTACCCGAAAGAGGGCTTCTGCAATGCGCACACGTTTGCGAACATCCGCGACAGCCGCACCACGCAGGTGAAAAAGGAGCAGGTCGATATGGATCTCTGCCACGGCGTTGCGCTTGATATTCTCCCGATCGAGGGCTATGCACCGGGAAACCTTGCGCGGAAATGGCAGGTGATCGAGGGAAAGATTTTCCAGCTCTTCTGCACGCAGGTTATTCCGACCAAAGAACGCCACGGCGCGTTTATGCATTACCTGGGAACGATTCTGCTGGCGCTGGCTCCGACGCAGAAGATGCGGTACCGGATCTGGAAGCAGGCAGAGAACTATATTACAAAATTTGATATCGACAGCCCACGGGTGGACGGCATCACCGAGATGTGCGCACCGCAGGCGATTCTCCGGAAATATCCGAAAAAGATTTTTGCATCGGCGATTGAGGTTCCGTTCGAGAACGAGCGCCTGCCGATTCCGGTCGGATATGACACATATCTGCGCATGGCGTTCGGCGATTATATGAAACTGCCGCCGAAAGAACAGCAGAAAGGCCACCACGATGCGGCGTTTCTGGATCTCGATCATCCGTATGAGCAGTATAAGGGGATACACTACTGCTGTAAGAAATAAAGAAAGAGGATAAAACAATGCCGGAAATTTCAATCATTACCCCGGTGTATCAGGCAGAAAAATTTTTAAAAAAATGTGTGGATTCCATTCTCTCCCAGTCTTTTACGGACTGGGAGCTGCTTCTTGTAGATGATGGAAGCACCGACAAGAGCAGTGAAATCTGCCGGACATACGCAGAACAGGATGCGCGGATCCGTTATCACCAAAAAGAGAACGGCGGCGTCAGTTCGGCGCGGAATGCGGGCGTTGCGCTTGCAGAGGGGCGTTATATCACGTTTGTGGACAGCGACGATTTCGCAGCGGAGGATCTTCTGGAAACACTGTATCGTCTGGCGGAAAAATATGATGCCGAAATGAGTATCTGCCGCGGATACGATCTCTATGAAGGAAGGCCGGTGCCGGATCTGAAACAGGAGGGAATCGAATCTGTGACCGACAGCGAGGAGGGACTGCGCCAGGTGATGAAGGCGCGCGTGTTCGGCGTGATGCCGTGGGGCAAGCTGTATCGGAGAGAGATTTTCGAGGGCGTTGTCTATCCGGAGAAAACAATCGCCGAGGATGCATACGTCATCGTTCCGTTAATGGAGCACTGCCGGAAGGTGGCCTTTTCCACAGCACAGAAATACTATTATGTGCACCGGCGCGAAAGCCTCACGACAAGCGGTTTTCGCTGGTCAGATCTGGGTTCGGTGGAAGTATGGGATCATAATCAGAATGTCGTGGAAGAACGCCACCCGGCGCTGAAAAAAGAAGCAGGTGTGCGCTGCTGCTGGGCGCGGTTTTTCGTGCTGGACAAGCTGATGCTGTTGGAAACCATGGACGCGGAGAAAAAGGCGCTTGCGAAGAGGCTGGCAAAAGAGCTTAAAAAGCATCCGCTTCTGGTACTGGAAGGCGATCACTTCACGAATGGGCGGAAAATCGCCTATCTGACCCTGTTTCTGGGAACCGGAATTTACCGGCAGTGCGTTCGTGCACTGTTCCGGAAAAGAAATTTATAAAAAATGCGGCAGAAACGAATGAGATTTTCGTTTCTGCCGCATTTTTATATGGATTTTTCTAGCTTTCTTTTTCGGAAAGCAGAACACCGTTTTTATCAAACACATACGTTGTTCCGTCAATTTTTTTCGTCCCGGTGACGCATCCGCCCCAGCTCTGGAAATAATATGTTTTTCCGTCAATTTCTGCCCAGCCGGTCTGCATGGAAGCATCATCGTTGAAGTAATACCAGTTGTTTTTATAATAGAACCACTGCGATTTTCTCGCACCGCCCCAGCTGTAGGTAAAGTACCAGACACCGTCCCGGATCACCCATTGGTTTGCCGGCATGACGCCGTTTTCATCAACAAAATAAAGATTGTTATCATACGTAAAGGCTTCATCCGTTTTCCGTGTACAGTCCTCATTAATATAATAGTATTTATTCTGAAGCAGCAGCCAGCCTTCGTGTGCGGCACCGCCCCAGCTTCTGAGATAATAATAGTTTCCATCCCATTTCAGCCACTGGTTCTGATACATTTTTCCGCTCTTATTTACAAAGTAGAGATTGTTGTCATACAGGAAACTTTCGTTCTGCTTCAGGGAACCGTCCGCATTCATAAAATACCAGGCGCCATCGATCTGATACCAGCCATTGGTTACGCAGGAATATTTCTGTACATAATACCAGGCACCGTCATGGTACAGCCAGGTGCTGCCGGAAATACCGCCCCAGGAAAGAAATTTGACGCGGTAACCGTTTAAGGTAAGTGTCGTATTGCGTGCGGCACCTCCCCATGTGTAAAAATAGTACATCGTTTTGGTCTCCGGATCAGCGTGCCATCCGGACGAATACATAATACCGGTATCCTTGGCGAGATAGTACCAGTTGTTGCTGATAAACTGCCATCCGGTCTGCATCTCACCGCTGCCGGAAAAATAATAGTAATCTCCATCAAGCAGAAGCCAGCCTGTTGCCATAACGCCGTCCGCGCCGAGGTAATACGTTTTGTGGTCGAGGGTGAGCCAGCCGGTATACGGTGTTTCATCATCGTTGTAGTAATACCATTTTCCATCCCGTTTTACCCAGCCGATGACGTGGCGTTCGTTTGTGATCACGCCGTTTTCATCGGAGGTATATTCGATGCCCGTTTCTGTGTCGCGCCAGGAAGTGGAGCATACGAGAAGATGGCTGCTGTCTGCATAATATTTCTGTCCGCCGCGGGTGAAAAATCCGCTGTACGGGATGCCGTCATGATAAGCAACGAGCTTGGAAGAACGGCCGCGGTAAATTTCATAGGTATCATCCACGTTGGAAGTGACCGCGGAACCGGAAAAGTCAGCAATGACTGCCGGAAGATCGCCGGAATATTCTGTCGTGGAAAATACGCGCAGCCCCAGAGAGGTCAGGGTCTCGACGGTATCGTTATCCATAATATGGAAGTCACCGGTCTGGATAAAATATTCCGGGTTGACGGCAGCAAGATAGTCTGCATCGACAGCATTCGGATATCCGTGATGATTGGAAGTCATCAGATCAATGCTGTACAGCCCGTAGTTCGAAACAATCCGGCTGGCATCGCCCTCGACGTCGTCGATATCGCTCGTCAGAAAAGCGCGGTGGTCGTTTGCGGAGGCAATTACACCAAGACAGAACTGGTTGGCGTCCTCTTTTGGACTTGTGAGATAATCTTCCTCGTAGTTGACAATCTGGATCTGGAAATTTCCAAAAGCAAAATCAGGAGATCCTTCTTCTGCGGAGGCGGCACCGGGATTCAGATGCTGGATCAGGGTCACACCTTCAGTCTCTTCTACAGCAGTAAGAAGCTGGTCGTAGACATAAAGATTGTCCCAGAGACGCGCAGTATTATAGATATAACTGTCATCATACGGGAGCAGATAAACCCGGTCGGGGGAATACAGCCGCACGATGGTATCGCCGGTTCCAATATGGTCGCTGTGCGGATGTGTTGCAACATAAAACTGCAGATTATCGGAGGTGACACCGAGGGAGTCCAGGTAGGAGAGTACCTCATCGTCGTAGCCGGTCGACGTTGTGATGCCGCTGCGCAGCGGATAACGCGGATCAGATCCGTCAGGGTAATCCCAGTCCTCGCCGGAGTCTACCATGCCGAAAATTTTCTGGCCATTATCGTCTACACTTTCCAGAACGATGGCATTGGAGCCGCTGCCGAGTGTCAGAATGTGAATTTTTGCTGTAGTATCAGCCGCATGTGTGTTTTCCGGGGTGAGAAAAAGAAAAGCAGCGGCAAGGGATGCCGCGCCGATGGAAAACACGGATCTGCGGGTATGCCGGGAAAAAGGCATATCAATGGCTCCTTTCGTAACATATATCATTAAAACAAAAAGTAAAACAGCCGGGTGGAAAATAAGCGCTCAACATCACAATTATACAAAATTTCAGGGAAAAGTCAATGTTTATTAGAATTTCGATTACTTGACGCAGACAGGGCATCATGTTAGAATGAGTGGGATTGGGAATGTAAGGAAAAGAAAGGAACCAAACATGATTACCTTATTAAAAATGCCGGCACTGTTTCTGGGAATGCTCGCAGTGTTCTGCTGCCTGGGTTCTTTTTTTATCAGAGAAAACAGGTATGAGAGCGGACATCTGGGTGAAACTGTGCTGTTTGGCTTTATTGCATATTACTTCTTATTTGAACTGATTTCTGTGCCGATGATGGTGCTCGGTGCAAAGCTGCATCTGCTCGCATGGGTATGGGCTGCTGTTGTGGCTGTCCTTGTAATTGCTTCCATCTGTCTTCATCTGGGAATGTGGAGAGAGTGGGGAAAAAGAAGCGGCGGTTTCTGGAGAGGAAAGACGGCGGCTTTTTATGTGATGCTGGTGCTGATTGGAATCCAGCTGTATTTTGTTGCTGCACTGCAGGAAAACGGCAGTGCGGATGCAGCGTATTATGTGGGAAGTGTGACAACGAACCTTGCGACAGATTCCATCAGCAGCTTTGACCCATATACAGGAAAAGCACTGGATTTTTTTAACATCCGTTATGTGTTCAGCATGTATCCGGCAGCAAATGCAGTACTGTGCCGTTTAACGGGCCTTCATCCGCTCGTAGTGACGAAGGTGATTCTCTGTATGATGACGGTAGTTTTAAGTTATCTCGTCTATGCACAGATCGGAAAGGCGCTGTTAAAAGAAAAACAGATGGTATGGGTGCTCCTGTGCTTTATTAGTGTTGTGAATCTGAATTTTCATACGATCTTTTCGAATGCGTCGTTCCTGCTGACGAGGGGATACGAGGGAAAGGCCGTATTGTGCAATATCATCCTCCCGTTTCTGTTTTATCTTGGCCTGCGCATGTATCAGGAGAAAAACGGAAAGAGAGTCTGGCTGCTGTTTTTCATGACAGGCGTCGCTGCGATTGACCTTACGATGTCATCCATGATGACTGTACCGGTGGCCATGAGTGCTGTGATTCTGCCGAATCTTGTGCGGAAAAAACGCTGGGGACAGAGCGGGCTCTATCTGCTTGCTGTGCTGCCGTGTGTGCTGGTGCTTGGGGTCTATCTCCTTGGTGTGCGCGGTATCCTGCAGATTCCGGTTGTGCGGTAGAAAGGAGAAAATGTGGGCGGAATAAATCTGAATGAGAGCGGCCTCGATTTTGTGAGACAGGTCTTTGTGACGTTTGGAGGAAACACAACCGTACTGACGCTGTTTCTGCTGTCGGTGCTGTATCTCGCTTTAAAAGGAAAAAAGGAAGAGCGGTATGTGTTCGTAACAACCGCTGTTTTTCTGGCCTTTACGGTATACAATCCATTTGCGGTGAAATATATCCTGGGAAAACTTGGAATGGTCAATGTCTATTACCGGTTTTTCTGGATTCTGCCGATGGTACTGACCATCGGATATGCCTGCACGAAAGTTGTGGGCGGGCAGAAAAAAGGCTGGAGACGGTATCTGACCGCGGCTGCGCTGGCAGCGGTCATCTGTTTTGGCGGAAATTCCGTACTGGCTGGCGGACTGCCGAAGCTGCCGGATAACCAGTACAAGATGCCAGATGATCTTCTGGCCGTCTGTACGGTGCTGCACGAAGAAGCGGGAGAGGGAACCGTAAGAGTTGTCTTTGAACCGGATTTCAACCTGATCGTGCGGCAGTATGATGCTTCGTTTGAACTGGTTCTGGACCGCGATATGGTTCTGACCTATCAGGGCTCCAATACGGTATCAACCGATGCACTGACCGAGCAGGAAATTGAAGACGAAACAAAGATCCTTCAGATTATCACACAGATGGATCTGTCGCTGGATCAGAAAGAATTTTACAGAAGTCTTAGGGAAATGAATGCAGAGTATATTGTACTTTCGAGCAGTTCAGCGGCAGTATCCTATGTGGAAACAGCGGGGTGCATCCCGGTAAGAGAAGTAGAAGGGCATATCATTTTCCGCGTGGAAGAAAAGTAAGAAGGAGGACTTGTTTTTGAATAAGGCAAAAGATTATATTCAGCTGCACCTGAATATCCTGCTGTTTTCTCTGACGAGTGTGTTCTCGAAAGCAGCGTCGGTTCAGCTGAACCGGGGAGGAATCAAAAATCCTCTATTATATGTATTTTTATTTCTGATGGTTGCAAACTGTGGCATTTACGCTATTGCATGGCAGAAGGTAATCAAAAAATTCTCTTTGTCAACCGCATATGCAAACCGCAGCGTCTATCTGATCTGGTCCCAGATCTGGGCCGTGATCATTTTCCATGAAAATCTGACGGTAAAAAATATCATCGGCCTTCTGATTGTGCTGGTGGGAGTTATGGTGGTGCAGCGATATGAATAAATATATGATTTTAATGCTGATCTGTACAATGTTTTCAGCAGTATCACAGATTCTGCTGAAACAAAGCGCCAACGAGGAGCATGCATCTGCACTTCGCGAGTATCTGAACTGGCGCGTGATTGTGGCGTATCTGATTTTTGGCAGTGTACTTCTTTTAAATACGTATGCCTACACACAGGTAGATTTGAAATACGGTCCGGTGTTGGATACCTTTACGTACGTCTTTGTCCTGCTGCTTTCCTTTGGCGTTTTGAAAGAAAAGGTATCAAAAGGAAAGCTGATTGGGAATCTGATTATTATCCTGGGAGTACTGGTGTATACATTGCCGTAAAACGTTCCGATGATGGAAAGAAAGCGATATCAGCTAAGCAGTCCTTGTCCTTTGAAATAGGGGGTCTGCGTACAACAAACGAACGGCTTTTGATTATGAATAAGAAAAAAATAGATTATCGTTTTAAGATATTATATGCTGTGGCGATTCTGATGGTTGTTGCGGGACATTGTGATGGTGGTGGAATTTCTTTGGACTTTGCGCAATGGTTTCCGTATGAGGGAATCCATCTGGCGCTGTTTACTTTTTGTTCAGGATATTTTTTTAAAGATGCAGCACTGAAACGACCGGGGAGATATGTCTGTAAAAAGCTTCGTACCCTGATACTTCCAATGTATGGGTATACGATTGCGTATGGGCTGCTTGTCAGGTTATTACATCGGTGGGGCTTTCAAATCGGTGGAAAATTTAATTTGCACAATATTCTGATTTCACCTTTAAACGATGGGCATCAGTTTGTCCTTAATATGGCCGGCTGGTATATTGTGCCCTTGTTTATGGTAGAAATATTAAATTGTATGATTCGGGCATTTTTTAAGCGAAAAGGATGGCAGGTACCGGAATGGATATTTTTTGCAGGGGCAGTACTTATTGGAATGGGCGGCAATTTTTTGGCGATTATGGAATATCGCACCAGCTGGTGGCTGACAGTGGTCAGAATTCTGTATTTTGCTCCGTTTTATGCAATGGGTATTTTTTATAAAAAGATACTGGAGAAATATGTGGACAGGATTCCATCTGTAGTGTATTTTGCGATTGTGTTTGCTGCAAAACTTATGATTTTTCTTCATTATAAAACTAGGTTGGCTTATACGCCAGCGTGGTGCAATGACTTTAATCAAGGACCGGTCATGCCAATTATTATTGGTTTTTTGGGAATTGCACTTTGGATGCGGATTGCAACGATAATGGAACCAGTATTTGGAAGAAAAAAGTGGATTAATCTTCTTTCAGACAACACATTTTCGATTATGGAAAATCAGTTTTTGGGTTTTTTACTTGTAAAAGTTGCTTTCGGAACAATTGCGAATGGCACAAAGCTGTTTTTGAAGTTTGACTGGTCAAGATGTAAAAGTGATATTTGGTGGTATTATATGCCGAAGGACGTAGAACAGACAAAAATTCTGTATTTATTAGCAGCGATTTTTGTTGCCTTACTGATCCAGTGGATCCTTACACAGGTGAAAAAAATGGGAAAAAACATATTTTTGTACGTAAGACAATAGTTAAGCGTATACTGCTTTAAATATTTTGCAAAATAAAAATCCCGCAGAAAAAGAAATGAAAACTTTTTCTGCGGGATTTTATTTTATATTGCATAGATCTGAATCGTTATCAAATTTTTATTGATAATCGATAGGAGACAGGTTGTGAGGATCATCTTCCGCAGAAGAGCCTAGATGTCTGATGGTTTCGGAATTATCCTCATTTTCAGAGAAATCGTCCTCATCTATTCCAGAAGAAGAACTTTCGACTGTGGAATCCAAATCGTTTTCTGTAAAAGAAGAAGCGGAGGAAATGTCACTTACCGAAGTGGAGTCGGGTGTTTCCTCTTCCAATTCAGGATTTGTATCGCAAGGACCCTCGATGAGATGGTAATCCGACTCGGAAAAATGATACCATTTCCCATCCTCAAGCTTTTGCCAGCCGGAAACCGCGTGGCCGTCCTTATCAATAAAATAAGACTGCTTACCGTCAGCCCAGAGCTGATGTGGATTGTAAGTTACCCATTCGTTATTGGCAAATCGATCTTCTTCCTTAATATAAAATTTCTGATATTCGCCATCGCCGACCCAGACGGGGGTAAGATCAGCATCAAGTTCATCGAAGAATCGGGAGCCCATAGAGAGCTGGCGATTCAGTTCATCGAAGCCAAGTTCTTCGGCAAGTGTAGGCTTGTCTGAAAAAAGATTCGTACCAAGTCCAAGACGGTCACCGTCAATGACAGCTCCAAGGCTTGCGAGAGTAGTTGGGAACATATCCATCGTGGTGAAAATCCGATTTTTTTCATGAACCGGAAGAATGGGTGAATTTAAAATAGCGTTATAAGTAGAACGTTGATAATCTTCATCGATGTTTTCACAAAAATCAGAGTCCATGGTCAGATGATCACCGGAAAGAATTATAGTCGTGTTTTCATAAAAAGGCTGTTTCTTGATCCAGTCTATAAACTCACTGACACGGGAACTGGAGCAGTCAATCACCATACCGTAGTGGTCATCTCCGTACTGCTTTTCATCACACTCGTCACATTTGTAGCCGTCCTCGAAGTGGGTGGCAACAGTCAGCATACTGAAGTTGAACGGTTCGTCATTCTTGGAAATCTCCGTCAGTTTATCTTTTGCATACTCAAACAGTTTGGCATCTTCATAGCCCCACCACTGGTAGTAGCCTTCCGGGATCAGTCCCTCGCTGATCGCCCAGTAGTAATCGTCAATTTCATAATCACCGTGCGAAGTGAAGTAATTCTTCCGTCCGCCGAATGCGGCATCGGAACCCATCATAAAGTACTGTTTGTAGCCGGCTTCATTGAGAACGTCGCCAAGTGTTGAAAGCTGCGGAAAAAAGCTGTCCTGATAAGCCATCTCATTGCCTTGAATCGAAAGCTTCAGCGGAAGACCGGAAGTCTGTGCAAAGAGACCGCCCATGGTCCAGGTGGTTCCGGTTGTCGGATAAGCGCCGCCCAGCTTGTCGGAGTTGGAAAAATTGATATTGTCCAGGGCAAGATTAGTCAGGGCGGGAATAAAATTGTGGTCGTAAGCACCGCCGTCTTTTTTATCAGAATAGGTGCTTTCCATTGATTCCAGATAAATATAGATCAGATTCCGTTTCTTTTCCGGGAATGTAATCGTTGTCTGGGACGGATTGACGTAATTATCTTCGATCAAAGTGCTGTAGCTGTTCTGAATGTGCAGGTAAGTATCGATATCCAGCGTCGTCCAGACATTATAAAGAGAATAGGAAGAAAGAGCGATTCCCAGGGCAATGCAGATGCAACCGAGAATGATTTCCACTTTCTTCCGATGGCGCAGGATAATAAAAAGCGCGATCAGAATAGCAAGAACGGCAAAAGAGATCATGCCGCAGGACCAGACGTAACTCCAGAGCACATCCTTGCTGGTACCCTCAAGGGGTGCCTTTAAGTGATAAACAAGTTCTTCCATATCAAGATGCGCCCAGGTCGCGAGCATCCAGCGGGAAGACGTAAAAAGAAGGATCCCAAGGAATCCTAACAGAACGGAAAGAATGGAAAAAAGTATCTTTCCAACATGCTGTACTTTTTTGCGAGACACAGTAAATAACCTCCAGTTTTCTTTAGTGTTTTATAATAGGTAACAAACAGGTAGCGTTAGGTATAAAATATAACTGGGAACTTACGATATTATAACAGAAACTTTACGAAAAAAATAGTATTTTCTTAAAAAATACGAGTGGAAAATGAAAATCCGGGAATTTACATAAAAAGCGGCGGGGCGGGCGTGAAAATGGGTTCTTGAGTTTCTCAGAAAAGAATGGTATAATAGCAAAGATTGTAGACACAAAAGAGGTCAAAAAAAGATCTGTTCACATTTTTGTGGAGAAGAGAAAGGAAAGAAAAATGGGAAAAATTAAAGTAGAATCTTGTGAAATTGAAGGATTAAAAGTAATTACCCCGACCGTATTCGGCGATGAGCGCGGATATTTTATGGAGACATACAATTACAATGATTTTAAAGAAGCCGGCATTGATGTCCAGTTCGTACAGGATAACCAGTCTGCATCCAAAAAAGGTGTCCTGCGCGGACTTCACTTCCAGATCAATTACCCGCAGGACAAACTGGTACGCGTGGTAAACGGTGAAGTATTCGATGTTGCAGTTGACCTTCGCGAGGGATCCAAAACCTACGGAAAATGGTTCGGCGTGCTGCTTTCAGCAGAAAACAAGAAACAGTTCTTTATTCCGAAGAATTTTGCACACGGATTTATCGTACTCTCTGACTACGCAGAATTTGCTTATAAATGTACGGATTTCTATCATCCAAACGATGAAGGCGGTCTGTATTTTGACGATCCGGAGATCGGCGTGGAGTGGCCGATGCCGGAAGGAATGACAAAAGAAGATCTGATTATTTCGGAAAAAGATCATAAATGGGGCGGAATTAAGGATTTAAAGAAATAAGGAGTAAAAAACATTTATGAACGTATTCAAAGAACTTTATCAGAACCGGAAACTGATCTGGAAACTGTCGAAAAATGATTTCCGCAACAAATTTGCCGGAGCGTATTTTGGCATCGTATGGGCATTCATTCAGCCGATGGTGACGGTTGCTGTTTATTTTGTCGTGTTTCAGCTCGGACTGCGTGTACAGCCAGCTGCCACTGGATATCCGTATATCTGCTGGCTGGTTTCCGGTATTATTCCGTGGTTCTTCTTTTCTGATGCACTGCCAAGTGCGTCAAATTGTCTGCTGGAATACAGTTACCTGGTAAAGAAGGTTGTATTTAAGATCAGTGTGCTTCCAATTGTGAAGGTGATTTCTTCCCTGTTTGTACATCTGTTCTTTATTGTGTTTGCTATTTTGATTTTTGCACTGATGGGAAAACTTCCGCCGGTTCAGATTATCCAGATCGGGTACTATACCTTTGCGGTGATCAGTCTCGTCGTTGTACTTTCCTATCTGACCTGTTCCATCACACCGTTTTTCCGCGATTTCGGCCAGATTATCAATGTAATTCTGAATGTCGGCATGTGGGCAACCCCGATTTTGTGGGATACCACAACAATTCCGAATATTCCGAACTGGCTGAACAGCCTTCTGAAGCTGAATCCTCTGTACTATATTGTCCAGGGATATCGTGACAGCTTTATGAATGGACTCTGGTTCTTCGAGCATCCATGGCACACCCTTTACTTCTGGGCTTTTGTGCTTATGGCAGGACTAATCAGTTCCAAAGTGTTCAAGCGCCTCCGGGTTCATTTCTCAGATGTATTATAGGAGGATGGAATGAGCACAGAAAATACAGAAACAGTAATTTCAATTAACCATGTCAGCAAGGTCTACAAGCTGTTTGAAAAGCCGATGGACCGTCTGAAAGAATCGCTTTCACTGACACATAAAAACTATCACACCGATCATTTTGCGCTGGAGGATATCTCGCTCGAGGTGCACAAAGGCGAGTGTGTCGGTATCATTGGAACGAACGGTTCCGGAAAATCCACACTGCTGAAAATCGTCACAGGTGTCTTAAACCCGACGAGCGGAAACGTGGAGTTAAAGGGAAGAGTCAGTGCCATTCTGGAACTGGGTGCAGGCTTTAACATGGAGTATACCGGTATTGAGAACATTTTCCTGAACGGAACGATGCTTGGCTATACCGAGGAGGAGATGAAGGCAAAGCTCGACGATATCATTGCGTTTGCAGAGATCGGTGACTTTATCAATCAGCCGGTTAAGACGTATTCCAGCGGTATGTTTGCCCGCCTTGCCTTCGCGGTTGCGATCAATGTGGATCCGGATATTCTGATTGTCGATGAGGCCTTAAGCGTCGGAGACATTTTCTTCCAGTCCAAGTGTTACCGGAAATTTAACGATCTGAAAGAAGCAGGAAAAACGATCCTTTTCGTTTCCCACGATATGGGCAGCGTCATCAAGTACTGTGAGAGATGTCTTCTGATTAACAAAGGAAAACAGGTGATGGTTGGAAAATCGTCGGAGGCAGTCGATGTCTACAAGAAGATTCTTGCCAACCAGTACGATGACGAGACAAAAGAAGAGGAAGAGACCGAAGAGAGTGCAGAACAGACCGAAGAGAGAACCGAAGCAGATGCATCCGGTGCCGTATCGGCAGAAAAGCCGAAAAAAGGCCTCTGGAGAGAACGCCTGATTGCGAATGCGCAGCTGGTAGAGTATGGAGACAAGGCTGCGGAGATCGTGGACTTTGCGATTATCGACCACAAAGGTATGATTACATCTTCTGTGGATAAAAACCAGAGATTCCGCATCAAGATGAAAATCAAGTTCCATGAAACGATGGAGCATCCGATTTTTGCCTTTTCGATCAAAGACCGGAAGGGAACGGAGATTACCGGAACGAATACGGCGCTGGAGGATTACACAAAAGATGTGGTGGAAGCAGGAAAGACCGTCACGGTATGCTTTGACCAGATCATGCCGCTGCAGAGCGGACAGTATCTGATGTCGTTTGGATGTACCAGCTACCATCTGGAAGAGCTGGTGATCCACCACAGACTGTACGATGCTTGCTTCCTGGAAGTCTTCTCCATGAAAGACACCGTAGGATTTTTTGATATGAACTCTACCGTGACCTACGAGTAGGATGCGGAGGATAAACGACGGGGGTTATATGAAAGAAACAATAGGAAATGTTCTTTTGAACCTGGATTATTATGACGGCGAAGATGCTTACAGCGACGGCAGCATTGAGGACCGGCTGCTGGAGATCGTCAAGACGACGCCGAAAGAGGATTACCAGAAGGTAATCCTCACAGAAAAAAGCTGGCCGATTTTTTATCACCTTTCTCCAGAACGGGAAAATATTCTGGACTGGTATGAGTGGAAAGACGATGCTTCCGTATTTGAAGTCGGAGCCGGCTGCGGAGCCATTTCCGGCGTGCTCTGCAGAAATGCAAAGCGGGTAGTGGCAAACGATCTGTCGAAGCGGCGCAGTACGATCAATGCCTACAAAAATCAGGATGCGTCCAACCTGGAGATTATGGTTGGAAACTTTAATGTTGTTGCAGAAAAAATGGAAGAACGCTTCGATTACGTGACACTGATCGGTGTTCTGGAGTATGCAAAAAGCTATATTGGAAAGGATAATCCGTATCCGGAATATCTGGAAAAGATCAATCGTCTCTTAAAACCGGGCGGAAAAATCCTGATTGCGATTGAGAACCGTCTGGGACTGAAGTATTTTGCCGGCTGCAGGGAAGACCATGTGGGCCGGGAATTTGTCGGAATTGAAGGATATCCGGGGATTGATTTTGTCGAGACATTCAGCAAACCGGAGCTGGAGCAGATGCTGCAGGAAAACGGTTTTTCGAAGTTTAAGTTTTATTATCCCTATCCGGATTACAAATTTCCGGCGGTCATTTATTCGGATGAATATCTGCCGAAGCCGGGTGAATTGAGAAAAAATCAGCGGAATTTTGATGCTGACAGGATCACACTTTTTGACGAAGGCAAAGCATTTGACGGAATCCTGAAGTCCGGTCTGTTTCCGGTTTTTTCCAATTCCTTTCTGATTGAAGTGGAGAAAAAGGAGTAAACGTATGAGGAAAGTTCTGTATACGAAATTTTCGAGAGAACGTCGGAACGAATTTCAGATTATGACCCGGATTACAGAAGAGGATGGGATCCGGCGTGTGTGGAAGCTTCCGCTGCAGAAAGAGGGAGAACTCCACATCCGGCATATGTATGAAAACTATAGAAAGCTGGAGCATCTGTACACCTATGCGGGCGTACAGATCTGCCCATGCGAACTGGATGAAGAAAAATGCGCGCTTGCATTTCCTTTTGTAGAAGGGGAAAGTTTGGAAACGCGCATTTCCCGTCATGGAAAAGAAAAAGATTTTGCATCGCTGAAAAAGGATTATGAACTGCTGTATCAGATCATTGCATCGGCAAAAGGGCAGAAATCCTTTGTGGAAACCGATGCGTTCTGTGAGGTGTTCGGCCATCCGGCATTGAAAGAAGGACTTGCCGCAGCGGAGATTTCCAATATTGACATGATTCCGGGCAACCTTCTTCTGGATGGAGAAAAGGTCTGGGTGGCAGACTACGAGTGGGTATTCCCGTTTGCCGTACCGATTGCATTTATCTATGCGCGGAGCGTCTTTTTACAGGAGGCGGCGAGTGCACTGACGAAGGAAGAGCAGGAAGAACTGTACGCCATTGGCGGTATTTCCATGGAAGAGATTCCGGTATACTACCATATGGAAGAGTGCTTCCAGGAATTCGCGGCCGGAAAGGGTGAGCCAAATGCGCTCGCCACGTTCTATGGAAAACTGCACCGGCACAATTATCCGCTTTCTATCTGGGAAAAAGAAAAAATGATGTACCCGGTTGTGCTCACCGAAACAGCACCGGAGGAGAGAGAACTCTATTATGAGGACTGCTTCGGCTTGGATGAGCAGAAGGTGATGATGCTTGAAAAGGCAGACGCGGACGGAGAGCTTTCCCTTCAGCTGATGCAAGAGGGGGCTGTCATTAAAATCCGTTCTCTCGCGGGCGTATGCAGCGATGGAAAGACGGAACGTATCGCTTTTTCGCACAACGCCGAGCTTGAGATTATCGACGACTATTATTTCCTTGGAACGCCGGTTCTGAAATTCCGGAATGCCGGTTATGAACAGATCCGGATTGATTACCGGATTTACTACAAAGGCGATGGCGTTACGTCCCAGTTTATTCAATATATCCGTCAGAATAAAGATCTGAGGGATGAACTGAATGGGGAGATTTATCGGAAAGGCCAGCTGCAGGCAGAAATCGAAGCAGAAAAAGCGGCACTTGCACACAGGGAAGAAGAACTCCAGGAAACGAGAAAACAGAAGCAGTTTCTGGAGGAAGAGCTGGAGCGGATGCGCCAGCGTAAGGTTGTGCGTATGGCAGATAAAGTGCAGCATGTGATAAAAAGGAGTAAATAACTATGGATGTATCCATTGTCATTCCTACCAAAAATGGTGGGCATCTGTTTGAAAAAGTGCTGGATGCCGTTTTCAAACAGAAGACAGAGTATGAATATGAAGTAATTTGTGTGGATTCCGGGTCAAAGGACGGAACGCTCGATGTGATCCGCAAATATCCATGCCGTTTGTTTCAGATTGAGCCGTCCGAATTTGGACATGGAAAAACGAGAAACTATGGTGCTTCCAAAGGAAATGGAACGTATATCATCTTTATTACGCAGGATGCGCTTCCGGCGACCGATACCTGGCTGCAGAATTTCATTGATGCCATGAAGATGGACCCGGAAATCGTGGGAGGATTCGGGATTCATTATCCGTATCCGGACTGCAATCTGCTTGACAAGCGTGATCTGGACGGCCATTTTAAAGGATTTGGAGAAACTAATACGATTTTCCACCTTGATGATCCGGAACGCTACGAAAGAGAAGAGGGATACCGCCATTATCTGGCGTTTTTCTCCGACAATAACTCCTGTATCCGAAGAGATATTTTTGAAAAATATCCGTATGAGGATGTCAACTTTGCCGAGGATCAGATCTGGGCGAGAAAGATGATTGAACTCGGATTCAAAAAAGTATACTGCCCGTATGCACCGGTATATCATTCCCACAATTTCAAACTCAGAACGTATTTCAAACGGTATTATGATGAGCAGAAGGGATTATATGAAGTTCATCAGTATATGATTGCACAGAAATGGACGCAGCTTCCGGGCATGCTGTACCGTCAGGTGAGAGGGGACTGCGTGTATATCCGTCAGCAGCCGCTCAGTAAAAAAGAGAAAATCCACTGGGCATTTTATTCCCTGTTTCGCAATTTTGACCGCTTTGTGGGCGGCTATCTCGGCGGAAAATACCATCTGTATTCCAAACGGAAACAACAGTTCCTGGATCGTCACATTTCGCAGCAGTACGATCAGAGACATGCATAGAAGAAAGGAAAAAGAAACGTGAAAAAACCAAATGTAGCATACCGTGCGTTACGGTATCTGAAGAATCATGGATTAAAAGAAACGATTGAGCGCGCAAAACAGGGCAATGAGCCGGCTGTACCGCCGAAGAACAACGTCATCGGATTTTACAGATTTGTCGTAGACAACGATCCGATCCCGTTCAATCAAAAAGAGTATGAGAAACATAAAAACGACAAGAAAAAGATCCTGAATTGGGTTGTACCGGAAATGGGACCTGGTTCCGGCGGTCATACCACCATTTTCCGTTTTATTTCCAACCTGGAGCGCCTCGGTTTCCACAGTAGAGTTTATCTCTACATGTCCCCGAATTTTCAGGATAATGCGTCCATCCGCAAATTCCTAAAAGAGTACTTCCCGCTTCTTGTGCCGGAAGTAGAAGTTTACTGCGATGTATCCCAGATGAAATTTGCACATGCAACCGTAGCAACCTCCTGGACCACCGCTTACTACGTAAGAAAATTCCAGAATACGATTTCGAAGTTTTACTTCGTACAGGATTTCGAGCCGCATTTCTATGCACACGGTTCGGAGTATGAGTTTGCAGAGAACACGTACAAGATGGGATTCCGAGGAATCACAGCAGGAGACTGGCTGCGGGATATCATGAGAAATGAATACGGCATGCAGGCAGACAGCTTCCATTTCTCCTACGATGACAAGGTATATCAGCCGAAGGAAAAGCAGGACAACGAGAAGAGAGTTTTCTTCTATGCCCGCCCGGTTACCCCGAGACGTGATTTTGAGCTCGGTATGCTGGCACTCAATGAGCTGTGCCGCAGAATGCCGGAGATCGAGGTTGTTTTCGCGGGATGGGATGTCAGCGGCTATGAGATTCCGTTCAAACACAGAAATTTAGGTATCGTAACACCGCAGGTGCTGGCAGATTCCTATGCGATCTGTGATATGTGCCTTGTTATTTCGAATACCAACCTTTCCCTCGTACCGTTCGAGGTTATGGCCTGCAACTCGGTCGCTGTCTGCTCCAAGGGTGCAAACAGCAGTTGGATGGTAAATGAGGAAAACTCCATTCTGGTTGACTATGATCCGATCCAGATCGCAGATAGAATGGAATATTACTTCAACCACCCGGATGAGCTGGCTACAATCCGCAAAAAGGGAATGGATTTCGTAAAGGGAACCTCCTGGTACAAAGAAGCCGAAAAAGTTTACGCAAGTATGCTAAAAGGAATTGAGGAAGATGAGAAAAAACTGCAGTAAGGATGTGAGCAGAGAACGCAGAATCGAGATTCTGTTTGTATTCGGCGTATTCCTGTTTTACTTTTTGTGGTCCTGTACGCAGCGATACAATTTCTCGTCGGATGAATCAATGCGGTATCAGATTCCACAGTTCATTTATGAATATGGGAAGCTTCCGCGGGGTGACGAACCGCTGATTCGGAATGAGGATTGGGGGATTTCCTATGCATTCAATCCGATTCTCTCCTATATGGCATCTGCAGTTTTGATGAAGGGGATGAGCCTGTTTTCCACGGATGAGTGGATGCTGCTCATTTCCGCCCGTTTTGTAAATGTTCTGCTGGGAGCGCTTACTGCCTGGGTGGTCTTAAAGACGGCAAAGCTGTTGTTTCCAAGACGCTACGCATGGATGTTTACGACTCTGGTGGTTTTCCTGCCGGGCAATGTGATTTTATATTCCTATGTCAACTGCGACGCGCTTGCAATGTGTTCGACGGCCATTATCTTTTATTCCTGGGTAAAGGCGTACAAAGAGGGATGGAGCTGGACCACGTGTGCGGTATCGGCCGTTGGAATGGGAATCTGTTTCTTGTCGTATTACAATGCGTATGGATTTATTCTGATGACGTTTTTCTACTTTGTGGGAACGATGCTGACGGACCAGTCGAAACCGGTCAAAGAACGATGGAAAGAAATGATCCAAAAAGGTCTTTTTATTTTGGTGATCGTCTGTGTCATTGCTCTGTGGTGGTTTATTCGAAATGCTATTCTCTATGGAGGAGATTTTCTGGGACGCCAGGCATCGAGCGCAAGCGCGGAACTGTATGCAAGATACCAGTACAAGCCGTCGCACAGCAAGACCTTCCAGAAAAAAGGAGGCTCCATGTTGCATATGATCTTCTATAAGCCGAGTTTTCTGGAACATGACTGGCTGGTAACAGTGCTGTACAGCTTTGTCGGCGCGTTTGGCTACAATAAGATTTATCTTTCCACGATGATTATTGTTCCGTACCTCTGCTGTCTTCTTGTCGGTCTCATTCTGATGCGGAACTGCTGCCAGAGAGACTTTTTCTTCTGGAATGCAGACGGCACGCAGACGGCTCTTACCGGAAAAACGAAGAGAAAATGGAGTAAACTGGGATGGTTTACCTGGGCTAATGTGTTTGCCCTGCTGATCCCGAATTATCTGAATGCGTATTACTCCTACAGTTCTGATTTTCAGCCGCAGGGACGATACAGCATGCCGATGCTGATTCCGCTGATGTATTTCGTGACGAAGGGTGTGCAGGCGTTCCTGAAACGGGAGAAAAAACTACAGAAGTATGAAAAATTGTTCTGTATTCTGGTCTGTGTGGCGGCAGCGGCATTAGCGGCATTTACTTGGGCGAGAATCATCTATCCGATGTACTTGCAGAACTACTACGGATTGCGGTAAGCGGAACAGAGAAAGAAAGCGGTGAAACGTTTGGAAAAAATTTCAGTGCTGACAGCAAAATTAAAAAAAGCTGTTGCAGAAGAAGGAATCGGCGGTCTGGCTGGGCGTACGAAAGGGTACCTTGCGCGGGCAAAAAAAGAAAAAGAGTTTCAGAGAGAAAAATCCCGGGTCTACCGGGATATTCTCTTTATCAGTGGCTGCAATGAACAGCTGCCGCATCCACACCGGTACCGCGTGGTGCATCAGATGGAGCAGCTGGAGGCAGGCGGATATACGTGTGATACGGTTTATTTTCAGGAGCTGAAGCCCTGGATGGTACGTTGCTACGGCGCGTTCGTGATTTTCCGCTGCCCGATGACGGACACCCTGCGGGAATTTGCCACAATGGCAAAGCAGATGAACAAGCCTCTGTGGTACGATGTGGATGATCTTGTGATCGATACGAAATACACCGATCAGATTCCGTTTCTCGACCGGATGCAGCCGGAAGAACGGCAGGCATACGATCAGAATGTCCGAAACATGGGCGAGCTGCTTTCCCTCTGCGATGCGGCGGTTACGACGACAGCGGCGCTGGCAGAAGAACTGAAGCAGTACGTACCGGAGGTGCTGATCAACCGCAACTGTGCGTCAGATGAGATGCTGCTACTGTCCGAGGCGGTGTTAAAAGAAAAACAGAAAAAGAACGAAGCAGATGGAACGGCGAAAAAAGTACGCCTTGGCTATTTCAGCGGCAGTGCGACGCATCTGGACGACATCGAGATGATCGTTCCGGTGCTGAAACAGTTGCTTGGCAAAAATCCGAACCTGGAACTCCTCATCGTGGGAATTCTGGAACTCCCGGTGGAGCTGAAACTGTTTGCTTCCCAGATCCAGATGGAGGGCTTTGTCGATTACCAAAAACTGCCGGAGCGGATTGCGTCGGTGGATATCAACTTGGCTCCGCTTACCGATACGATTTTTAACCGTGCGAAATCGGAAAATAAATGGGTGGAAGCGGCTCTGGTGCAGACTGTGACAGCAGCCAGCAATCTCGGCGCTTTTGCTGAGATGGTACAGGATGGAGAAGACGGCGTACTCTGCCGAGACGAAGCGGAGTGGTTGGAAAAACTGCAGTGGCTGATCGACGACGAACCGGCACGAAAAGCCATTGCCGGACGGGCATATGGCCGGTGCAGCCGCGAGTGTGTCACAATCTTTCATGCCACCGGGATTTGCGAGTGGGTGGAGCGCCACTGGAATCTACGCTGTGCCTTTGTGCTTCCAGCGATGGAGATCAGCGGAGGCATCCGCGTTGCACTTCTTCATGCGGAAATGCTGGTAAAAGCAGGAGCGCAGGTCAGCCTCTTTACTCTGGAAGGGGAGGCGGAGTGGTATCATGAGGGTGATTTCCATTTTCCGGTGCTGTCGGCCGAGCGAGAGAAACTGCAGGGAACGCTGGATCTTGCGGTAGCGACGATGTGGAATACCGCAGAGTTCGTCGAACAGTCCAGCAAGATCCGAAAGAAAAAATATCTGGTGCAGAATTTTGAAGTTGGATTTTATCCGCCGGGAAGCCCGTACCGGATCGCAGCTTCGGCGACTTACCGGATGAGGAGCCCGATGGAGTACGTAACCATTTCCAAATGGTGTCAGAACTGGCTGCGGGAGGAATACCATACCGAAGCAGCCTATCTTCCGAACGGCATCGATCCGTCCTTCTATCCGAAACGGGGGCGGGATCTGCAGGGAAAAATTCGGATTCTGATCGAGGGAGACTGCAGCGCGGAGCATAAAAACGTGGACGAGAGCTTCCGTATCGTGGAACAGCTGGATCTGGAAAAATTCGAGATCTGGTACATGTCCTACAATGGAAATCCGAAATCCTGGTACCGCGTGGACCGCTTTTTACACCGGGTTCCATATGAAAAAACACCGGAAGTCTATGCGGCGTGTGATATCCTGCTGAAAACAAGCCTGCTGGAAAGCTTTTCCTATCCGCCGCTTGAGATGATGGCGTCCGGCGGCTACGTCGTTGCTGTGCCGAACGGTGGCAATCTGGAATACCTGAAAGATGGGGAAAACTGTATTCTCTATCCGCAGGGAAATCTCGCGGAGGCAAAAGCGGCGATTGAGCGTATTCTGACAGATGCGGAACTGAGGAAAAAACTGGATACGGGAGCAGAAGAGACGGTAAAGGAAAGAAACTGGAAAAGAATCGAACCACAGATTTTAGAACAGTATCTTGGAAAATAAATAAGCAACAAAAAGGGCTGTCGCACTGATATGCTCCCTTCTAGGTAGACAAGTGAAATAATAAAAACTTGTCACTTAGGA
>OIAG01000109.1_pt1 | contig 41337 bp, 36 predicted proteins | sample 1580701 | NCBI WGS metagenome assembly OIAG01 (sample SAMEA3882551, study PRJEB24775) | human gut metagenome | biome: human-associated habitat; feature: intestine environment; material: feces | place: Netherlands | collected 2009/2010 | reverse complement strand
CATTTCCAATATTACTAACAACTCCATTAAAAGATATAACAAAATAAGACAAGGAGGAAGAATAAGCTCCTGCGGCATTCCAATAAAGAGAGAATCTTGACTGACCTTTCACAAGAATATTCCAATTTTGAAGAATTGAATTTGAATTGACGGGGCGAAGTTCAAATGCCGATATGGACGGTTTCATGTCATCAGATATATATACGGTAAACCCCACTGTTTTAGTTCCAATATATGTGTTTCCAGAGTAAGTATCCACAATTATATTTCCTATACCATTTGTAGCAGATGGAATGTAATTTGCAAAATCTTTAGGTATCGTCCATTTACAGTTGTCCCCTACATTAGAAGCTATTGTTCCAGAGGCAGAAGACCACTGATATTTAACTACATGCGTAAATGATGAAGAAGCTCTATTCATATGGATAATTATAGTATCCCCCATTTTTCCTATATTTTGTGTAGTATTGGGGAACGATATACAACTTGGTTGAGAAGCACGAGCAATTGTGGTCAATTTAAAATTATCAGAAGAAGTCCATAAGTAAAGTGGTGGATTTTGCCATTCCTGAGCGGCACGAAAATATATAGGAACGGTTTTTGTTCCATCAGCATTGTGGGTTATAGTAACTGATCCGCTTCCCATAAGTATAGCGGCAGATTCACTCATTCCATTTGGCAAAGAAACACGACCATAAGAAGATGTATTCCAGACAACAGTTCCATCTATGGTAACATTAAAAGCATTTTTGCTGTCATAAGAATACCATGATCCAGTATTCCACATATATAGTGCCCAAGATAATTCAGTTTGGTTATTATCAATACTTTGATATTTTTCAGATACAACAAGCTTTGTAGTCACAGTTCCGCTCGTTGCAGATATAGAACGACTTGCCATGATATCACCTCCTTAATCTTTCCAAGAAACAGCAATACTTCCATCTGATCGTGGTATCCAATAAAAGTGCCCAATAACAAAAGAGCTTCGAATAATCGCATTCTCGATATTTAATTGATTATTACTGATATATGCAACTGTATCATCTTTTTGTTTAAAAGCCATTCTATCATTAGTGATTACAGTTGAGAAATCACTGTTTTTAGCCCCGATTTTTAATCCTTGATTACCATTAAAAGTAAGATATTGCCCAACAGTTGTTTTGTAATTATTTAACTGGTCGTCAGCATAATCTTGAATTGCCTTACATTTATCTGCGATAGCAGCTCCGATTCGAGATCCATCAGTAACATCGATATTTTTTATAGAATTATCGATATATTCATTAACAGTATTGAATCGTCCATTGATTTGCTCTATGGATGTACTTAAGGATTTATTAATATCGTTAAACCGATCATCAATACTCGTTTCAGTCCCGCTCGAAAAAATTTTTAAAGAACCATTGAGTACGAGATCTCCATTTGAATCAATATATAATTGACGATCATAGACCGCGTTTCCATCTTCCCCGACAGATTGTTTCTGAACAGTTAATGCCTGATGAGTAACTCCATCATCCCCGTTCGTGGTAATAGTAAGTCCATTTTCGTTCAATGTAATAGAATTGTTTTTATTATAGATGCCAACTTTTTCCGATAAAATAAGATTTCCGACAAGCGTTTTAGCAATCAACCCGTAATCAGTTTCGATCTGCTTTGTTATAGGATTCCAGTAGCTAAATTCACCGATACCAGTCTCTACTGTACGCCATGCATCTTTCGTAAATGCTAACCCCCAGCTTACAAGTTTAGCCTGCTGATCAGAATACTCCTCAGTGATTGGGTTTTGGCTGCGAGCAAGGAGACCATGTGAATCCATGACAATAGTTTCATTGTCGGCATTTCGATATTTAACAGAAGTTGCATCAAGCCCTGTTTGAACCCAACCACTAGTCATAGCAGCACCTTTTTGTCCTGCTTCTGCCTGTCGTTTAACTGCATCATAAGATTTAGACATCGACTGGGCATTTGACAATGTATTTGCCAGGGCATCTGTAATAGAAAACACGTCACTAACATCAGAAAATGTAACCTGAATGGTGGAGAGATCATCATAATCAATAGAGTAGGAGATCAGTTTGAGCTTATATATTCGTTCATCAATACGAATTCTGATCCAATTCCCCGTTTGAAATTGTCCTTTTATTTTATCAAAGTCTGGAATGATCAGAAGATTTTTTAAGTCGGTAGAGATTGTATGAGTAGCAGTGGCAGCTTTTTTCAAATCCTTTTCCGCCACAGAAATAAATTCGCGTGCTCTATCAAATATTTCAGCATTCGTTAATCCCGCTGATACGTAGTTACTATTCGAATATTCGTCATCCATTCGATAAGTTGTGAATTCCTGCAAAAAAAGATTCACCTAAAAACGATTCAAAATTAAGGGCAAGATTGATTCGATCTTTTTCTTTTTGAAGAATTGTTTCAATTCCATCAGAGATAGATCCACCTTGATCGTCAGTCTTTCCAGCGATAGTTTGAATCTCAGACTCACGCAGTTTGATCTCAGAGGCTAAAGCTAAAGATTTTTCATAATATGGCTCATATACTTTTTTATAGGTATCGCTGGTCTTATTATCTTCGGATGCAGTTCCCTGTTCAATCATTACACTCAAGCAGCCTTGGCAAGAGTCATTGAATACCTTTAATGAATCTAAACAATACTTTTTCAATTCTGCTTTGAAATCTGGCAGATCTTTTGAAAAAAGTCCAGTAATACTTAAATCTTTTGTGTCGCCTTTTGCTAAGGTCTTTTCGATCATCTGCTTTACATAGGTCTCATAGTCGTCGTTTATTACGATAGAGATAGTATTGGTTTCAGAAGCAGTATCATCCTCGTCACTGTAATTTGTTACAGTGAATGTTCCCTTCCAGACGTTATTAGACAGAGCAGAAGATGTGATTTTAACTTGATATCGGTTATCTATAATAGCCTTTGCCATAGCCTGAACCGCACTTTTTGCAGTTGCTTCCGATACAATTTTGGCATTCTGCACAGCTACCGGTGACAAATTCTGAGCAGTTAGTTTAGCCAATTCAGTGGCAGCAGAAGTATCTGACAGTTTTGCATCTGGCATTAGAACAGATCGCAAATAGCCTTCGAAGTCAATGGAGTTATATAAAGCATTCAATAAATTAGCATATCCAGTAACAGAGACTTCTAATTTTGCCAAGTCTGAATTATACACTCGGTATTTATCTATTAAGGCATTATAACTATCCACAAGCCTAGTATTTAATGTAATAGAATGTTTTTTCTGGTAGTATGCATATTTATCATCATAATCTGACAATTTTTGCTGTAACTCTGAAGACATATCTTCTTTCATTTCTGAAGACAAATACCAAATACTGTCAGAACCATTAGGGTTACAGTTCAGGATAGTTGCTGTCATTAGATCGTCTCCAGCAGTAAGCTTGAAACAGTTTTTGATTGAATCAGTGTCCGTGTCAAAAGTGATGGATTCAGCAAGATCTTCCTTAGAAACAAAAATTCCAGTATCTTCTCCATAAGGCTCACGAATGTTAGACTTACCGCAAATAGGGCAAGCATTTCCGTCAAAGTCCCCACGGTGTCCACAGTCTAAACAATTTCTAAGTAGATCATAAGCTGAAACTGTTCGAATTAGCCGACCATCTGTTCCTGTTTTTACGTCAAAAATAAACAGGCACCGAATTTCTTCAGCTACCTGTTGGAAGGCGTCATAAATTGAAGTACCATTAAAAGAAAAGGTTCTTTGGATGTTTTTAAGTGTAGAGTCAACATGCTTAATTTGGAATGCTGGAACTTTTTTTAATAGTCGGTGCATCAAAGATGATTTTATATTATCTGAATTAAATAGAACAGTGGGAGAGTAATCTTCACGGGCAATATCATTCTCTGTGTTAACTTCCATATCATAAACATTAACATTGGACAGCTCTGTTTCGGCTAAAGATTTACAGGTAACTTCCTTGGTTGTCGTATCATCTTCATTTAAACTATACGATAAAGTCATCCATTTGTCCCATTCTTTACACCAGATTAAACGGTTATTTTTTATTTCGTCCCAGTATGGAGTTATGTTATCATTAGCGTATTTAGATATGGAAAAGCTTAGTTCAGAGTAAGAATTTAGATTATCCGTTATATGCTGCTCAGAAAGGTTGTCTAGCAACCCGATTCGTTCACCGCTTCGTTTTGCCAGTACAAGCGTAGGAAACTCTGGGTTCCCAACTGGGTCAAAGTTAATTTTAATTGTAGCCATTTAAATACCTACCTTTGCAATAGGATTATAGGAAATAGTGCATTTACACGGTAACGAAAATGTAAATATATTTGTTCTGTCTTTATACGTGTTAATGATCTTGGGGAAGTTGTAGTTGAAATCATCCATGATTTTATGACTTGCCAGAGAAGAAGAGATAATTGGATGTTTGAAGTTAATGGTTTCGCCCTGAGAACAATCTGTAACTTGAATGACGTGGCTGTCTAAAGAGTTCTTGATTTTTAAGGTTCCTGCCTGTAGACAAGTAATTGAAAGGTCTGCATAAATATATCCAATCTCGTCGGAATCATCATATATCTTGTATTCACCCGCAGTTGGAAGATCAAATGACCACAATTTTGTATCTTGAAGCCCAAACGGGCGATTTGTGGTTAATGTTAAGTGGAAACCAAGTATCTTATCTCCAATGCGGACAGCTTCGACATTAAAGCTGCCTTCAAAATAAATCCCTTCGTATCCGGGTGTCATCAGACGAAACTGGCAGAATTTCTTCTGATTCAGCCAACGCATTAAGTCACGCTGTTCATCTATGGTAAAATACTCAAACTCTTTTGACAGAGTATCGCACATATTTTTACAAATATCAAACTCCGCTGACAGACATTCTTCATATTTTGTGTCAGTGAGGATGTGTTTTTGCCCAGAGTAGATGGGCGTGGTATTAAATGTAATCTGCGACCCGGCGGAAACTGTTTCTGCCTCCACGGAGCCGAAGCTACAAATCATGCAGCCAAAGTCACTTAGCCGCAAATTGTCAAATTCAAAGTCCATTTGGTCGCTCCCTCCATTATTTTCAGACAATAAAAAAGCTACCATCCAAAGATGGTAGACACCAAATACAGCATAAATACATTGACATTTTATGTAAGTTCTTGTAGAATAAAAGAAACAGGCAGTTCCCAAACGTTTTATTGCTAGATAAGACGGATGTAGGCGGTTTGAGTCACATCTAAGTAGTAATACTTAGTTTACATAGATATCCTCGCTTTGAAAGGAGGTGTTTATGGTGACAGAAATCTCAAATTTTGTCATCGGCATTGTCGGACGAATCATAAGCGGTGTGCTTACCACTATGATTGTTCGAATTGCTGAAAAATTTGTTAAGAAGAACTAACCGCCCTCACTTGGCAATGATTAGGTTAGCTTCTCGTTACTATTGAACTAGCCAGAAAATTATTGACTCAGCCGTCTATAGGAAACTGTCTGTTTACTTTTTGAGATTCTTCTCAGTGAGAATTCCCGCTTCTTGGTCCATCATTTAAGCGACTCCACGGGCGTTGATTTCGGCAAATCTCGGTGCCGTACAACAAATATTTTATGAGGTAATCAGCAAAAAGTTCTGAGTTAAAGAACTTTTACTTAGTTTTAGTCTAACATGATTTAGGGTAAGAGTCAAGAGCTTTGGCTCTTTTTTTTGCCCCTCAGAGCGGAGCTAAACCGCCGTAGATCGATACTTAGCTGTTCATACTCATCTCGAATATTCTCCACCTCTTGAATCTTCTCCAAATAATTTGATTTCAATTCGTCAAGAGTTGAAATCAATTCAGAAATTCTTTTGTCTTCCTGCCCATTCTTGGTTTGAGCAGCTTTGAGCTTTTTTCGAGTCTCTTCAAGCTCAGTTTCAAGCTTCCTGATTCGTTCAGAGGCAAGCTGTTGCCTTTTTACACTATTCATAGATAATCCTTTCATTCCTATAAAATAGGGAGAGCCGAAGCCCTCCCACATTAGATTTTAATACTATACTTTCCGATTGTACTCTTGCCTTTAAGAACATCAAGCGTCATGGATTGTACAAGTTTCTCAAATTTATTATCTTTTTGCATCTTGGAAACAAATTCCTCATAATTTGCAACTCCAGCGACAGTTATATTAAACTGCTGCTCAACATTCACGTTCCCGTAAGTATTGGATGATGTACCAGAATTTGATCCACTGATCATATTTTCGCGATAAAACTTCTCTGGGTTATTGGTCAGTTTAAATAGATTCTGAGTGGCTTTACCATTCAAGACACTATCAAACTTCATCAACGGAGTCATAATCGCGCCATCAGATGGTCTGATAATTGCTTCTGGAACTCCGTTTTCCTGTGTCCAAGCGTACTGATCCTTATTGATTCCAGATGTACCAGTCTTGTAACCTTTGAGCTGATCCAAAGATACCCAACCATAGTCACCGTTTGGATTGCTTGCTGGACGAATATGATACGGATGAGTTGGATGCCACCATCTCGAATCAGGCTGAATGCGATCAATCACCACAGCATTAGGAATACCTGCATTCTCAGAACCAGCCGGATTTGCTCCACGAGAACTGAACATGTATTGACCTGTATATGTCACAACATCTCCAACCTCTGGAGTTCCATTTCCACTTCCAGTAACTGGAGCAGAAGGTTCTGGCGTTGATGGAGTGCTCGGTGTACTTGGGGTTGATGGAGCAGGAGTTGGCTCAGGAGTTGTTGTTGGAATCTTTGTTTCAGTTTCTTTTACATCTTCTTTCGCCTTTTCCTCAGATGCTTTCGCCATTTCTTGCACGGCAACTACAATTTTGTCAATAGCAGCTTGCAAAGTGGTCATCTGTCCAGAGAATCCTTCGCCATACTTTGTGATAGTAGTGACTAAAGTGCCTTCTGACCCCCAGATAGTTTGCATTTCCTGCGATAAGGTGTATCCAACATTGTTAGAAACCGTTTCAAGCGTTTGATTAATTGAATCACGATTAGTGTTAATCGTTCCAATACATTCCGTAATTAAAGCATCAATATCTGCAACTCTTTGGTTTAATGTCTCTTCATATGAATCGTATAAGTCACTCAGCAATTTCTTTTGATCTGAAATATATTGATCATATTGGGTTTCTTCAAGGCTTTCTTGTGCATCCTTTAATTGATTGGATAACTGTTGACGATTTAAACGTCCAGATTCTGAATCATCATTAGCATAAGCAAGCAACTGTTTCTGAAGAGAGGAGATGTTCTCTTTCTGTTCTTTTACATTCTTGCTATAACTGTATAAATCACTCTGACTGTCGAGGGCATCTTCATATTTATCAATTAGATCTTGGAGAGCGTCAAGTTCCTTTTCGATTCCGTCTTTAATCAGATCTTTAATTGCCTGCTTTTCATCCTCAGCAGCCTGAATGGATTCCTGCTGTAGGTCAAGGAGATCGTAGCGGCGTTCAATCAGATCTTTATTATTCGGGTCATTCGCAAGCTCTGCTGAAATCTTCTTCATTTCGGCAGCGTACTCGTTCGCCTGTTCCATGTAGGTATTGTAGTTAGCCCCACGGAGTCCAAGAGTAGCAAGACCTTGATCAGTCATTTTGCCCTTATCATCAAACAAGTCATTATTGCTCATCAGTTCAATTAAGAAATCTGATTCGTCCGTGATCTTAGAGATTCGGTCTTGGATTGTGTCAAAGATATCCCAATGTAGCTGGCGAATAGAGTTATTGAACTCCAAGATAGATCCATTAGCTTCAAGAATTGATTGGTTGACATCGTTGATCTGGTCGCGCATTTCTGCCCAAGTCTCAGATCCCTCTTTAATATCTCCGTTAGCGACAGCATTGTTCAAAGATTCAGTAAGTTTGTCTGCTTCCTGCTGTAATGTTGCTATTCGAGCTTGCTCATTTTGAATGAGTGCTTTGTAATATGTCTCGCCAACGAGATATCCTTGAGTCTCCATCTGGCTGATATATTCGTTCAGACGGCTTGATTTAGCTTCAAACTGAGAAATAACTGTATCAAACTCGGAGACGATCAGATCAAATGCAGCTTTATAAGCGGCGGAAAAATCATCGCTAAGACTCACAAGATTGATAGTGCATTCACGATATTTGGTATACCAACTATCATATTCGTCAATCAGATTCTTCAATGACTCATCAGTAATCGTCTCGATATCGACAGCACCTTGCTGCACTTTCTTTTTCCAATCGTCAGATAATCCAACAGCATCCGCCTGAGCAAGATATCTCTGTGCGGCTTGTTGCTGTAGAGTAATTTCGTTACGGATTTGCTCCATTTGAAGAAGCAGGTTTTTGTTTCGATCAGAGAATTTTGCGTAAGTGCTGCTTGCCAGAGTACTAAGACTCTGAATTCCCTCTTCAATTCGAGTGATTGCTTTTTCAATCCAGTCAATCTGCTCAGAATATTTTTCAGCGGCAGAATCAGAACCACCACTTCCAGAACCACCACCAGAGCCACCGCCAGAACCACCTTTACCACCAGAACCACCGCCAGAGTTGTTATTAAGGTCGTTGATCTTTGGTGCAGTGAATTGATCCAAGGTCATATTGCTAATCTTAGTCAGGTTCTCAATCTGTGTGTTAATATCAGATAAAGACCCATTGTAAGCAGACAATTGATTTTTTAAGCTGTTGATTGTGTCTTGAAGTTGCTGCCTTATCTCAGCAGCTTTTTGTTGTGCAATTAGTTCGGTATTGATCAGATCTTTTCCATGTGGAGTACTAAATCCACTATGATTTGAGCCATTATTTGTTGCTCCACTATAAGAGCTAGAATTAGTCCGAGCAGAAGAACTAGTTCCCCCTGGCCCATTATAAGGCACAGCGTTTCCAGTTCCGATTGCGTTAAAGCTTAAAGCAGCTCCATAAAAGGCTGTTGCAGCATCTTTTGCATTCGTAATCATGGAATTTGCGGAAGAAGCAACGTTATTAGCAGCAGATTGTGCGGCATTTGCCGTATTAGCATCATTAGCAGTAGCCGATTGCGCGACATAATTTGAGAAGTCTTCTTCGTTTCCCATCATTGCGTTAGTTGCAGATTCGTAAGCGCTTTGTTCGTCTACACCATTAGCAATAGAGTTGTTAAGGGCAGTATCACTTGCTTCGATCTTTGCTTGGGCAGCAGTCATATCTGCTTCGGTTTCAGATGCCAGAGCAGCCTCAGCAACCTGTAGCTTTGCCTGAGTGTAGGCAATTTTTGCCTGAACTAAAGATCTTTCACCTTCGAGTTCCTGAACACGAGCTTGGATACTCGCCTTCATTTCTGCTTGTGATCCAGAGATTACAGAGTTTACGGCTTCTTCATTTAACTGAACAGTTCCATCAGCGAGAATTTGTGCCCCATTCATGATCTCTGGGAACACAGATGATACACTGCGAATATCATCAAACGCTACTACATAAGAATCTCTTGTCATGATGGCAAGGTCAGCCAATGTATTCATCTTACTGATATAGTCATCAATCATAGATTGTGACGTATCCATAGACAAGTCAATGTTAATGTCATAATTGCTTAACTTGTTGAGCTGTCCAATTAAAAGATCAATTTCTGTTGTCAGGCTCGGAGTTGTTTCCTTTAACTTATTAAGCTTGTCAATTAACCCACTATCAATTCCATTAAGAGCGTTCTGGAATACCTCGCGCAATTTCTCAGCAGAGCCACCACAGGCCTCAATTTCGTCTGCCAGTTCTGGGAAGTTCTGTAGAATTGAAGACATATCCAGTTGGTTAACTAGATCATCAAAATTCTCGTATAATAATTCTCCAGCTTTGCCAATACGGTCAGTGTCGAGCGTGTCGAGCGCAGTCTTTAAGATTTCAACCTTTGATGTTAAGTCATTAACTTTATCACCAATTGATACCAAATCTCCCCCAGCATTAGAGCCAGAGAATGTCTGCGATAGCAACTTAGTGTAATCAGGTATCTCAGCAGGAGATTCGAAATTTTCATAACTGTGGATAGTATCAAGTAAAGACTGAAGGGCAGCACGAGCTTCTGGAGTCAGATTATTAAGGTTGATTAAATTGTTGCAATACGTCTCAAGAGTATCATCCTGTGTCGTAAGAGCATTAGTAAGATACTCCATTGCAGCAGCAACTTTATCACTATCGTCATCCCACTTATCAAGTTCTGTGGTTATGCCAGGAGCGAGTCGTTCAAATTCGATCAACTCTGACGGTGAGAGCGCAGTGATTCCACTCTTATTTAACTCAACAATTTTGGCTTTGATCTTATCAATATTTCCAGTAACCGTAGAGACAATATCTTCAAGTTTGGCATCTTCACCATCAGCATTGGCAAATGTTTCCGATAGAACATCCTTTAAAGTCTTCTCGGTCTTGCTGTCTCTAATCTGTTTCTGAATATCCTCAATCGTCTGAGATGCATCAACGTCCAGTTTAATTGCAATCTGATAATCACTTTCAGATAATTTGTTAATAAAATCAGAAAACTCTGCATTAGCAGCTTTTTTTGCAGCATTAACCTGTGTTACACGACGACCTTCTTCCTCGAAGGTTGAAAGTGCGGTTTTATGGCTATCTACATAGCCTTGGCGGTCATTTGCATAGACAGATTCATTGTAGAGCTTTTTCGCAGCAGCCAGTGTATCAGCTGAATCCACGATGCCCAGATAGATCTGTTTCTGCTCATCGGATAGAGTATTGGTGAAATCCTCAATCTCTTGGAGATACGCTGCATAACCATTTTCACCACGAGCAAATCCCTTCTGGGCAAGGGCAGCGTTTGCTTTGGAGATCTTTCCTGCAATATAATCCGAGTTAAGGTTTTCGGTCAGATCAGCATATATATTGCCAATCATATCATCAACTTCAATACCTACATTGTCACAAGCTTCTTTGAAGATTTTGAACAGATTGTCACCGATAGCTTTTTTAAGTTCATCGGCTGTTTTGATATCGCCAGACTTAATCTTATCTGCGGCAGCTTTATATGCATTATCGAAGCCTTCTGTCGAATTCATATAAGTTGCGAGAGTGGCAGAATCTCCAATCTCCTTAAGGAAATCAATATAATCAGCTTTTATCTTTTTATATACAGGATTACTTGTTCCAACTTCGGTAGCGATATCAGTTAGGTAATCTGAGTAGAACTTCTTCCTATAGTCAAGGGCTTCTTCTAACTTTTTGTTTGCATCCTCGAAAAATGCATTGTCAAAGATTCCACTACCTTTTAGTTCTTCTAATCCAGCTTTAATTTCATTATAATATGTTGACAGAACAGCCTGATCGTTTGTAACTATTGCATTTCCAATAACAGCTGAAAGCGGAATATCAGTATCATAAAAATCGTCTTTATCGTAATCTTTTTTAGCTTTATCGTAAGCAGCTTCTTTCTTGTTTAAATACTTTTGGTTATCTTCTTCAAGAATTTTTTGCTTAAGATTTAACTCATCTTCCAGTAAAGCCTTCTGTTCGCGCAGATTCTGGAGATCTTTCTCTTCAACGAATGTTAGAGCATCTTTTGATAGAAGGGCATCAATTTTATTGTTAATTTCAGTTAACTCATCTTTTGCATCACTAAGACTTGCCTTCGTATTGTCAATATTCTCAGCAGCTTTTTGAGCAGCTTCATCTAACTTTGCTTGAGATTTAATAGCATTTTGAATTAAAGAGACAATTCCCTCAATGGCTTTTTCTACGACAAACCATATAGCAGCGTTGATAAATACAGATAGCAGTTTTTTGGCAGATCCAGCAACTCCCACTAAAGCCTTGGATAATAAAGAACTCGCATTCTTGGCGGATAATGAATACTTAATAAAGCCTTGGAGAGACCATTGAGCTGAGTCAACAGCTGTGGCATAATCTAAAAGTGCCGTACCTGCATTTGAAAAATCAAAGTCAGTTAAAAGATCTTCTTTTTTTGCCTTTGTTGTTCTGCTGTTTGCTTGATCAATAAAATCCTTTGCTACCTTAAAGTGTGATACCGTTTGCTTTAAAGTTTTTACTAAACCATCTTTTTCTGAATCAAACTTTACAATCATAAAAATTCATGATATACTTAATACATTATTTGGGTAATATACACAGTATTTGGAGGTATAAACAGATGGCTTTAATAAAATGTCCTGAGTGTGGAAAAGAAATTAGTGACCGTAGTTCTCAGTGTATTCATTGCGGGTATCCATTATCAGACATCAATAGAAATACAAACGAAGTAGTTTCTAGCAATTTTGTAAAAATAAACGGAGTAGAACTCCCAAAATCTTTCTTTGTTACTCCAACGATTAGAGATTTGAACAAAGCAGTAAAATTAGCAAAAGAATGTAAAATTTCAGTTAATACAGCAAAAGACATCGTAGAACGATGGAAGAATGTTGATGATATTCCGAATGTTGCTACATCCCCAACAAGAGAAGAAGAAGAAAAAGCAAAACAGGAAGCAGCAGAACGCGAGCGCAACACCGTCAAATGTCCGAAGTGTGGTTCGACTGCAGTCCAGACAGTGAACCGTGGATATTCTCTGATGACAGGATTTTTGGGTTCTGGCAGCCCAAGAAACGTGTGTCAGAAGTGTGGCTATAAGTGGAGACCAGTGGGGTGATATGCTATGCCAGAAGATAAAGACACTTTGGAATATTGGCTCGATGATATTCAAATCACGGATGAGGCGCGAGGAAACTGGGCTTCGGATATAAAAGATCTTGAGTACAAACTAGGATATTCTAGGAATCAAGAGACAATAAAAGCTAAAATAGAGGAACTACAAGAGAGGGTAGCGGAATGCACCGCCGATCTTGATGAATACGCTCAGAAAATCTTTGGAAGACCTGCCGAAGCTGAGGAAATGAAGACTTTATTAAAGGATAAGCTTCAAAAGATATATCAGAGAGAAACAATTGAAGATATTAGAAAATATGGTAGTGACAATCTGACTGTTGAGTTGTCATATTCATCGAAGACAACCGAGGTTTTAGATGCCTTTTATAAGTCGAAGAAAAGATTTCTCTTATTTCGAGATCTGTGTCATATGATTGTTTTTGAACCGTGTAGGCAAATCAACGTAAATTTAATAGTTACTGATAGCGTAGACTGTCCGTATATCGACAAAAGTTGCCCGACTATGACAGAGATTAAAAGGCTTCCAACTACTCGTATTGATTTTGACGATTCATATATTCCAGATCGTCTGGAACCACTAGCCGAGGAAATAGTAAAAATAGTCAATCGACACAAAAACATCAAGATGCCATTTACCATGATATTTTGGAAGCCATTTGAAATAGGGGGACAAACTTACTCAGAGCGACATAGCTGGTACGGTGTCTATGGTGAGGTAGCAAGCTATTATGCTATTGGCGTTACTTTAAAGGAGAGATTTTATTGAACAACTTCCCAAACTCCAAACTCTCTCTAATTTGTCTGTATGATTTTGATAATGAATATTGTAAGCCTCTTGCCACTAAGGGCAAATGCGAGGACACGTATAAAACCAACGAGGTAATGATTATGACAGAAGATAAAAGTACTCTTAAAGAATGGTTCATTGACATGAAAACATTGATTGATCAGGATGAAGAAATCGACGAACAAATAAAGAGTTATCAACGTGCAATTAAATCATTAGAACAGGCTCAATTGGAAAACGGTTCCAAAAGAGAGAAATATGCTCAAAGAGTACTTGGGAAAACTGGTACGAATGAAGAAATTTTTGCTGTTTTAAAGGATAAGTTACAGGAGATATACCAGTGTGAGATGCAAGCTTCTTTTGAAAATTCAGTGTCTAAGTGCGTCTCAAGATGCCTCTCTACTGGGGGGAAGACTACTCCAATAATGGATACGTTTTATTATTCCAAAGACCCGTTTCTGATTTTGCGTAACATACACTACTTTATAAAAGATGATCCGTATTGGGGTACTGGAGTTGACTTGATTATATCAAAATCTGTAGATTGCCCAGAAGTTAACAAAAGTTGTCCTACGCTGACAGAAATAAAGACGGTTACTAATATGTCAGGACTTTTTTACATTGACGATCCAGAGAGAACAATTTATTATGTCCCGCAGAGAATGGAAGAGTTGATCTCTGAAATCTGTAGGCTGTTAGAAAATATGGCCAACCCTAAGCATGGGGACATGATAGCTTTTAAAGTTCCATTTGAGATTGGTGGACAAACGTATCGCGATCAAACAGGATATGGTTCTTACTATGAAGGAGATGACTGCATTTATGAAGGAACATATTACGGACAAACAACTTCCTTTTATGTCGTTGGAATTATCCTGAATATGAGGTAATAATTTATGCCAGAAGATAAAGCTACTTTAGAAGAATGGCTTGCGGATATGAAAATTTTGAGCAACCAGAGCAAAGAAATTGACATGCATATAGAAGCTTATACGCAAGAACTTGAATTATCAAAGCGAGAGAAAGAAGAGAATACCCTCAAAAGAGAAGCGTATGCCCAAAAGATTCTCGGCAGATCTGGAAGCGATGAGGAAATTTTTGTAGCCTTAAGAAACAAACTACAAGAAGTGTATCAGCAAAAAGCGCAGGGAATTCCAAAGGATAAAGATACTCTAAAGAAATGGTTTGAAGATGTTCAAGGTTTAGATATGGAACAACGTCTTGGTTGGAGAATAGGCGACCGAAAGTGGAACATTTATAAAACACCAGAGGATAGAGAGCGGCAAAAAATAAAATGTGCAGCAGAACTTGACTCGTATTCTCAAAAGATTTTTGGCAAATCTGTTCCTAATGATCAGCTTATTCAAACATTAGGTGAAGCGTTGCAAAAAGAGTGGCAGAAAGAAACCGTTTCTTTGCTTTCAGAATACGGGAAATCTAGCATGTTTGTAAGATTATCATATAAATCAAAAACAACCGATATTTTAGATGATTTTCATGACTCCAAAAAGAAATTTTTGATCTTTCAAGAGCTATGTCGATTCTATGATCCAGATTCTGGAAGGTACGCTTACATAGATTTAATAGTATCAGAAGAATCAGATTGTCCATATAAAGAAACTTCCTGCCCAACAATGACTGAAATAAAAAAGATTTCAGATCTGTTCATTACACCAGATTCATTAGATGTTCCGCAGCGTCTGATTCCATTGGGTGAAGAAATCATTAAGGTTGTCAGAAAGCATAGAAAAATTGAAGCGCCATTTACTTCGGTATTTTGGAAGCCCTTTGAGCTGGGAGGAATATCTTATAGCGACCGTTACTGGATTGGAATGCCGGTTGGAGAAGTCTCAAGCTATTATGCTGTAGGCATCACCGTGAAGGAGAAACTATGGGGATAAATTGATCAATACCGTGTCAGCGGCATCCGGCGATAGGGCGCCGCTTTATTTAACTACAAGGATAAACCTCATGTTTCTTATCTAACCATATAATACTAAAAATTCCCTCATCAACAATCCCATAAAGTCGTCCCGTTCCAGTCAATCTCAATGAGAATAATGAATCTACATCTAAATGTAAGTAATTAGCTCGTTTCTGAGCATCTTTTGACATATCACAAATATTTTCAAAGTGACTATTTGTGCCATTTCCGCTACTTTTTCCACCACTGGCAGACTGAATTTCTGCCCAAGTCATTCCTTCGTATGCTATCAATTTAGATAACACATCTCTGTCAAAAGATTTTACATCTAAAATAGACCATTTAGTGGAAGATAAATCGCATTTATTAAATTTCCAAGTTGGCTTCTTTGAAAGATATGCATTTGGGCTAATATTCCCAGTATTTATGGACTTTCGATTTCCAGACGACTCTTTTTGAAAAACCTTTTTGTGACTGTTCACTTATTTAATCCTCCGTAGTAATCTTGCATGCTTTCCTTAGTAATAATATTGTGGCAGAGTTCGCCAGCTGGCGTAGTTCCTCTAGCTTCCCTCCAAGGTCTTTCTTTGTGAGTTAATTCGCTTAGCCATTGTGGTTGCCTATTTCCATAATAATCTAACACAGTATTCATTGTTTCAATCTGATCTGACGTAAAAGGATAGTCTGGCATGTCGGCAAACAAAGATTCATCCACCGCAAATAAGCCTTTATGTTTCTGAAAAAGCTGCGGGCAAACTGGTCCATTCGCCCATGCTTGAAAGTCTTCATCAAAAAGCGGTTGTTCATCCCAAGCTAAAGACCAAGCTTGACAATAATAAACCTCTTTTTCTAACTTCATTGTGGTTGTTTTTCCTAATTTCTTCAAAACATATTTGGCTACATCAAATACATTTGCCATAATACTTCCTCCTCCTAATATATAAGTGTAGGGTTTCAGTACCCAACAGCCAGTTGGGACTTAATCCTCTCATTGTTTAAGCTGTATAATGATTAGGCATCGGTCTGACGACACCTCCTAGGACCATTGGCGTCCGTACGAAAGCCTGTCAGCCAGCCTGTCATTGCAGCCGTTCGATTTATGCAGGTTGAACTACTACTTCACGTTCGTTTGATACCCCAGGAGATTGAATAGGCAATGAGAAATGCTGGAATCCATGCAAATTCACTTTTGGAGGTACGTAGAATGTACAACGCAGTAGGTATTGATGTTTCAAAGGGTAAAAGCACCGTTGCAGTCCTGCAGCCTGGCGGCACTGTGATCCGTAAGCCCTTTGATGTCTCCCACACATCCCAAAACCTCAATGAACTGGCAGATTATTTGAGTTCATTAGACGGCACCACAAAGATCGTTATGGAGTGTACGGGTAGATATCATGAGCCTATGGTAAAGGCTCTATCCGAGGCTGGATTGTTTGTTTCCATTGTAAATCCTCACCTGATTAAAAACTTTGGCAACAACTCCCTGCGCAAGGTGAAATCGGATCCGGCGGATGCCCGCAAAATTGCCCGCTATACGCTTGACAACTGGACGGAACTGCGCCAATATTCAGGTATGGACAATACACGTACTCAGTTAAAAACTTTAAACTCTCAATTCAGCTTCTTTATGAAGCAAAAGGTTGCCGCAAAAGCAAATCTGATTGCACTGTTGGATAATACTTATCCTGGTGTAAACAAACTCTTTGACAGCCCCACCCGTGAGGACGGGAGTGAAAAATGGGTTGACTATGCTTATTCTTTCTGGCATGCGGATTGTGTCCGCAAGATTGGGTTAAAGGCATTTACAGAACGCTACATGTCTTTCTGTAAGAAGCACCACTATATCTTTCAGCAGGACAAGCCCGAAAAACTGTTTAATGCCTCGAAGGAGTTGGTTGCTGTTTTTCCAAAGGAGAAGACTTATAAGCTGTTGATCCAGCAAAGCATCCAGCAGTTAAATCTTGCCTCCGAACATGTAGAACGACTCCGCAGGGAAATGAACGAACTGGCATCCACACTTCCAGAATACAGCACCGTAATGGGCATCTATGGCGTTGGGAAAACCTATGGCCCCCAGCTCATCGCTGAGATCGGCGATGTATCCCGGTTTACCCACAGGGAAGCACTGACCGCCTTTGCGGGCGTAGACCCCGGTGTTGATGAATCCGGCCAGCACAAGTCAAAGAGCAACAGGGCTTCAAAGGTCGGCTCCGCAAGGCTGCGCAAAACATTGTTTCAGATCATGACAACCCTGTTGCAAAATGCTCCTGAAGCCGATCCGGTGTACCGTTTTCTTGACAAAAAACGGTCTCAGGGAAAGCCTTACTATGTCTACATGACAGCCGGAGCGAATAAGTTCTTACGCATTTACTATGGTAAAGTCAAAGAGTGTCTGCGGAACTTAGAACAGACAGAATAACACCCTTTTCTATATCACCCCTTTCAAAGCCGGCATTTCTGGCGGCTTAAAAGTTATGCACAAAATATCAAATCAGATTTTTGAAATTTTCTTCAAAAAACACTTGACTTTTTATTAGCAGGCTTTCGTATCCAGTCGAGCTAATAATAGTATATATGTCTCAAAGAAAAATTGCAACCAGTAGAATAAAAGTTTTTGCAGGAAAGCTAAGACTATTTTGTAAGCAGTATAATAAATAAATGGAAATACTTAATATAAGAGTTTCAATATACTGTTTTCATCCATCAAAGTATTCTTTTATTACTTCAGATGTAATTTCTCTGTTCATATGTGGGATATACGCATCAATCCACGGGGACTGTTTATGCGTCAAACCAACTAAGTCTGTTGCTGAGTAATCCGCAAATTTATCAATTACGGTCTTAATAAGATTTTTATCCGCATCAGCTATACAATCGTTACTGTCAGTCTTTTCAAAATCCATAATTGTTGGTATATCACTACCGCCAAACTGTTTATATTTTCTATATGCTTTTGGGACAACTGGGCCAAAATCCCACGCTTCAATTCTATCATCAAAGCAACATCTGCTAGGTTGGTTTATCAAAAAATATGCTTGAATAAGGTAAAGGATCTTCTGCAATTTCAAATTAGAAATACCATATTCTTTTTCATTACTATAATCAATCACATATTGACATACATCTAAAACTTTATAGCTCATTTATCAAACCTCCTTTTATTCAATCATTTTACCGCGCTGTTTCCCAAATCAGCCACGGTTTGTGTGTTCAATGTAAGTAGGGCAGTAGTCGTTCCCTAAATACTCGCACAGTCTCCTGTGCTGGACTGTATATTGTGTACCATATATGACAATTACGCCTGTCATACGTCATGTCTTGTCAGTCTCTCGCGCGATATGATGAAAACACACTTTCTTTAATTCACATCGCGTCGGGACCATCCTTTTTGTGCTTTTACACTTATTTCTTCGCAGACGCTTTCGCGCTTTTATTGCACTGCTCCGATACCATTTCTGGCTTAGGACTTCCCCCGATATTCGACATTTTATGGATTAAATCCAAAGGACGCTCGTTCTCTTCACGACAGAGATACGATATTCTCTACGTTAGCTGCATGGCATTATTATGCAACTTTATAGAAAAAGGCATTGTAAAGTTTAATAAGTTTACCGCGCCCAAAAGCGGATAGAATTCCGCCCGCCAATGCTGAAATTGTTCCCAGCGGTTTGGCAAATGTTGTTATTTTTTCAAGTATGTTAGCTAAACTGGTAAGGACATCAACGACACCTTTAATGGTATCAGAGTCTATAAAATTAAACCAAAGTTCTTGCCAAGCATTTTGTAATTTTTCCATCTTACCTGAAATTGATTCCAGATAAGAATTAAGTTCTTTCTCAGCTGATCCAGCAGAGTTTTGAACTTCTGCGTAAACTTTTTTGAGCAAATCAGGTGACTGTAAGATACTTGCCGCAATATTTGCTCGGTTCTTGCCACATTATATTGTCGAGGGACACAACTCCTCGAATATTTATTTTCTATAAGATTTGGGATAAAAATGATTTTACAAGTTGCTCTGTTTGAGCATATTTGTAATATGGGATAGACAGAAGAGGAATGTGATTATCTGCACAATAGGCTTTCTTGATGTTATCTCTAAGTATCTGCGTTTTGAATTTGTCTTGTCCTCCAAAGAAGTCAACTGGGTAATAATGTTGTTCCCCTTGATATTCAATAAGTCCACAGACAACATCATCTTTAAATATTGCAAAATCGAAGGGTAATGGTTTCTTTAGATGGCATTCTGGGATAATATATTGAGCTGAATAGTTAATTTTGTTTAGCTCAAGAAAATACTTAATCTTTTCTTCGCCTTTTGAAATGACTAAATCACAGTTTGGACAATGTGCTCCATTGACGATGATTGATGCATATGGAGGAGACCAAGTATGTCCACATTTTGAACATTTGATTTTTAATGGGGAATTGTAACCAGAATATGAATTTGGATCTATTATTTCAACATTTGGGTTTACATTCCGTACCCTTGCCACAACCTCTTGAGGAGGGAGTAGTTGTACTCCTGTCCTTGAATCTTTTTGACATTCTGGACATCCGTTTTTGCAAGAGAAAAGAGCTTTCGGTGTTGTTCTAAAAATCGTATTATGAATAGTACATCTAATGTCAACAGGTTTTTTCAATCCAGAACATTCAGATAAGATCTCGTAATCTTTAAATTTATTTAAAATTTCTTGTCTCAAATACCAGTCAGGAATATTAAATTCATTGCAATATTGGCATCCATGAACAGAATCTCTATTCATATTTCCACGCCGCATGAACTGTTCTCCTAAATAAGCATGTTTTGGACATATAAAAAATATGTAAAAATATTTTCCGATTTTCTCCGTTCTTAAATATTCAAAACCTTTCTCTTCACATAATTTTTGATCATCATTTGGCGTTACTTTGCTAATTCTAGATTTGATCGTGCGTTCTCTCCCGCAATGTTTACAGCCACGCCCAGAGCTAAGATGTCCGTAATCTATTTGCATAACACCTTTGTCTAAATGTTTCTTGCATTTGTAGCACAATTTTGATGCTTGATTTTTATAATCATTTTCTGCTGAGAGTAGTATATAACCACGATCCTCAAATAAAGCTTTTACATCTTGAAAGGTGATTTTCTTGTTGCTTTTGTGCTTTACAATTCTTTGTTTTCTAGGTCTATAAAGTCCCATTTTCTTACGTTGAGAGCTAATTGCTTTCGATGTTCTTTCTGATAAATATTCTGCCAATTGTTCGTCAGACATTTGAAGATAGTTTTCAGATATGTATTCTTTTTCACTTTGAGTCCATTGTTTAACAAGTTGTTTTCCCATTGTTTTATTCCTTATAGATAATAAATATCTTCATGTTTCCATGAAGTTTAGACTATTTCTTCACCTTCGTCATTACACGTAAGGGTCTACCGTTTCGATTTAAGGAGAATTTCACTCCACGCCATTTGTGATTTGCGCCCTACTCCTGTTGCAGTATCTCTGCCGATGGGATAGTCGTTTGACACACCCCTATTCGGGGCTTCGCGACCAAGCTGCCATTTTGTATTGCTACATCCACTTAGGATTTTGTCCATATGGAATCCTTACTATTGTTTTACTTTCGTTACGTTCATATCGGTTTATTTCATCCAATATTGTAGTCGTAAGGCTTTAGGCTTTACTGGTTTTAGGTAGATATTACATAAGCATTACTACATATGTAGGCTAGACTTAGCCAGACTTTCCACAAGTAAAGCGGCGCGATTTGTGCCAGCTTGTTTGTCTGTTTCTACAATTTCCTGGTAAACCTCCGCAATTCTTGATAAAATTTCGTAAGTCGACAGGAAGTTTCCATTATTGTCAAGAATATCAACACCTTTAAAGCCATTTGACGCAACGGCGGTGCATTCCTTGATAGTTTCTTGTAATTTTGCAGTGGTGTGAATTACGTTCTCAGTTTCTTCCCCAAGCTCTTCAAGTTCCTGCTTGGCTGCTTCAGTCATTCTGTTACTTTCGGGTCTGATCCCTACTGACCGTATATACGGCGACCAGTCATTTCTGGCTAGTTCTCACGTTTCATTGTTAGATTATTGCGTTATGATCGGACTATATATTCATCCTCAGAAGAGGAGAGTAACTGAACTGTATATGTCACCATATCCAGTATGATAGTCTCTACGGATACATGATTATCATGTCTTTCCTCGGTCTTATCTGTCTCCAGACTTTAACCGATATAGTTACTAACTGGCATTTGAGTTAATGCCCATGTATTACTACATGTTAGGGCAATGATTTTACCCTGAATTCTTAGAGAGATCGTTTTAAGTCCCGCTCCAACTGAAAGTGGATCTTGTAAAATTGAGCTACCTGCACCTGTTAAAGCGATTGCTTCATTTATGTCGTTTCCGGTGGTTTTAAGTGTCGCAGCGGAACGCTGTAAAGATTCGGCAAGGGCATTTGTGGTTATGTTAAATTTGTTACCCACATTATTTAACTTGTCAACAATGTCCATCTTGTCCAAATCTTGATATGCCTGGCTCATTGCAACCAGACTTTCCGTCGCGGAATCAATGTTCTCAAATTCAGATACATTAAGCAGAACATTTGAAACTTGAGCGGATTTTTTCGCTTCGTCAAAAGATTCACCAAGTCTCAGCCAGTCAGCCGTTGATTGCTGTAACTGTTCGGCAGTCGTTCCAACTTGGTTTGCCAATTGGAAGCTTTCCTTCTGGAATTCCTTTAAAGAAGAAGTCGAAGAATCTGTTACCTTGCGCATTTCTGTGAAAGCATCATCGTATTCGTGCGCTATAGAAATGCCTTGCTTTAAGATGTTGACAACTTGATAAAAACTGGCAAAAGACATCAAATATGTACTAAGTTCTTTAAATTTCTGTTTCAAAGTATCAGCAAACGCCGAACCTGTTAGCTTCGCCTTTTCAGCTGATTCTTCAAATTTAAGGACTTTTGTTCGAATCTCGTCCAGCTCTTCCGCAGTTGAAACCTTTTGAATGTCCTTCTGAAGCTGCCTAAGTTCGGTTTCATATTTGGCGGCGGCTTTTGTATTGTCTTGGAGCCATTTTTCAATATTTAAGCTAAGTTGGGCTTTTTGACTTTCTAGAACTTCTTTTTGGGCGGTCTTGATCTTAGCTAGAGCCTCCGAATAAACATCGGCACCAACCTGGTACTCATCAAATATGGCTTTTATTTGGCTAACGTTAGTTGCCTTAGTATTCTGAAATGCCGTAAGCTTTTGTTGAACTTCTTGTAACTTTCTAATGGTTTCTGAATACTTTGTCGTTCCGTCTTCAGCCTTGCCAAGTTTGTCAATATAACTTTGCAATTTCTTATGTAAGTCAGATGAGAGGGTTTTTCCAGCATTTGTTAATGCATTCGATAAATCACCAGAAGCTTTCGCCAAACGGCTTTCAGTATCTACTCCGGCATCCGCTCTCGCTATGAAATCAGTATAGGCATTTGTCAGGGCGGCTATCTTAGCTGTTCTGTCCGCACTCTTATCAGGATTTGCCGCTTCTTTTCCCATGAGTTGAATGTACTCACTTAACGCCTTATTAAGATAATTGTACTCATTAACCAGTTTCTGAATTTCAACTTCGTCGGTTACAACTCCTTTACCAGCCTTGCCTAACGCGGTATTACCATAGTTACCAAAGATATTTTTATAAGAGTTCTTAATCTCATTTTCTTGAGCTTTTTTAGCCTCAGATATATCTTGTTTCAGCTGCTTGACATCGCTAAGTGCCTTTTTAAGAGTGCCCTCAGCTTTCTCTATTTCGGAAGTTGGAATTAAACCGCCTGTGGAAAACACCCTCTGAATTTCAACTACTTTATCTTTAACTTCCTGAATTGAGTTGGAGAATCCCAAAGCCTTGTTTTCAGCCGTATCTATTTGAGCCAATGCTTTAGTCAAGTTATTGACAAGTCCACTCTCGACCGCCGTGCCGCATTTATTCAAAGCGTTCTGGAGATCAGTTTGAGCCGTCACCAACGATTGGTCTGTCTCTTGGAACTGAGCCATTCTCTGGATAGCACCTGTCATAGCACGTTCCAACTGAGTTAACTTCAATGAATCCTCAGAACTGATAGTTCCTTTCGCGTACTTACTTGCAAGTGTAAAATAAGTCTTTGCCTGTGTGGTAAGCCACTGATATTCTTTTGCAAGTGCAGCAACTTCGTCAGTACCTCCAGCCGGATGCTGAATTGTGTTGATTGCAGATTTGTCGAATGCATTCAACAACCCATTTCCGACAATATTGGATTGTTTACTGGAATTTGGAGAGTTTGCGAGATTATATAGATATTCAAGTGATTTGGACTTAGATAAGATTTGATTGATAGAAGAGAGTACGCCAGTAGCAGAAGAAGAGAAGGACTGTAGCTTCTGTCCGAGGTTTTCTAATCCGTCGGCAAATTTCGACAGATTTTCAAGAACTTCATTACTTATAGTGAAATCCCTCAATGCTGAGAACTCTGCACCTGATAGTGCAATATTCAAAGAGGCCAAACCGTTCGCCAATACGTTTAAAGCTTCGCCAAGAACTTTTAAACTATCTGTCTTGTCGAGATACTGGTCGATTCCACCAAGACTGAATTTACTCAAATCTATAGACGGGGAAATCTTTAGCTTTCCAATCTCATTCAGTGCCTGAACTAAATTCTTCACCTGATCCATGTCAACATTTTTACCAACATCAACCTGAAGCTGTTCAATAGTCTTTAAGATCTCACTGAACTGTGTGGAATTAGTCGGCTGTTGAATTGCAAACTGATCAAAGATTGATTTGATCGAAGCTACTGAACTGCCCGATAAAGTCTCAAGATTCAATAATTCAGTTTTAACAACATCTATTTTTTCTTTTAAAGTATCGAATTGCCCAAGTATTCCATCAAGACTCAGAGTTGAACCGTTTTCGAGATTGAATTTGACATCAATAAACTCGTTTGGAAGCTGCTGTCGAAGTAGCTCTTGGAATTCTGCCGCTGAATTGATCGCTGGCTCTACGGCAATTTTTACGATCTGATTTGCTAATTGAGCTTCGATTTTTGCAATAAATTCAGCTGGATCAGTAATTACTGGATTGATTTCAACATCAATAGATGTAGTTGATTTACCGTGGCTAGCGCCAGATTGTACCGCTTTTCTGGCATTAACCAGTTCATCTATATCAATATAGTTTTGTTCATTTCGTGTTATAGCTTGCTTTGCATTCTCTAGGGTATTCTTTAAACTGTTAACTTTGTTTAGAAATTCTCCCGCAAGCTTTATCTCGTCACTATAGGTGTCTAATAATGCTTGTAAATTATCCTTTTGAGAATCAGTTATCTCTGGAAGTATCTGTTCTTTACTAGTATCGTCTAAGCCTAAAAGATCCTTAATAGTTGCGTAATATTGGGCAGCATTCTTTGTTCCGGCAGCAGACCAATCATCAGTGTTCTTATTAAGAAATTTCACAAGTTCGGCACGAGACTGAGTGATAGCATCTTCGATTGCTTTATTAGCGGAATCTAATTCAGATTTAAGCTGTTGTGCTTGCTTGTCTGGATTTCCAACGGTGGCTTTATTGATTAGTGCATCACCATTTCCTCTTAGAAACTCCATCAAGGTCTCAATCATGTTTTGTCTGAACTTCTCATATTTAGCCGTAACATCAGTATTTAACTTCTCAATGTTATTGGAAATATAGTCCCCAAGCTTGCCATAAAAATTGTCAATTTCTTTTTCATAGTCTTTACGATTGTTAGTATTAGATCTAAAATCTTCTAATGCCCCAGTAATTCCTAGTGAGTCTCTTTCTTTCTTTGTAGTTTCAATTATCCTGCGAAATTGTTCTATTCTTTTGGTTATATCTGTTAGAGACTGCATAGCTTCCGAAGAATCCATTGACAATAACTTACCAAAGTTGAAGCTCGAAATATCAGCTTTAAGCTGTTCAGCCCATTTATTAAAATTATTTTGGGTATTTTTTGTTCCACCAATACTCTTTATAACAGAGGTCAAAGTCTCCTTAGCGTCTTTGTTCCCAAGTCCCGACTTGATCTGATCGGAAAAGGCTTTACTGATCACTCCGCTATTTCTAATGCCATTGCTGATATATTTATTTAGGAAATCCATGGAGTCTTTAAGATCCCCATTGTTGAAATCAAGCATAATCTTAGCCGTAGCAGACAAGTCTAATGACTGTAGTTTTTCTAGCTCTTTCCTAAAATCCTTTTCATCACCAGTGATTGAAATTTTAACGATATTTTTATCTGCCAAATGCTGGGCATTGGAGAATTCTTTTAAGATTTGTTGTTCGTCAAGTACGGTATTGCATCCTATAGTTACCGTTGCATCCCATTCTCTTGCCATATTTTCACCTCAATTATCTCATCATTCTGTTTGCATATGCGAGTGCATCATCTTTAATTCTCTTTAGACTACAGGTATCTGGGATTCCGCTCATTCTTGGGCCTGTTTTCCGTCGTTTGAAGTCATCTATAGCATTTTTCCATCTTATAGCTGGGGTTCTATCTTTCCTTATTTTTTTATTAGGACTCCAATTGATTGGAAAATTCGAATGCGTAACAAAGTCATCGTCATAAGAAATGCCATGGATACCAAGTTCAAATGTTCTCTGGAATACCCAATCAGTGGCTGCTCTATACGGACGAACATTATTTTTGTAATTTCTTGAACCAATAGGCATATAAATCTGTCTTCCAATCCCAGATGAACTGCTTAAAGATGTGACATGAGCAACAGGTACAGGATTATCAATATGATGTCCAAGCGTTGTATTCTCCAAGCCGCCTTGATAAGTCATGTATGTTCTTTTATATTGTTCAGGGGTATAGTCGTCATAAAAATCCTCGATCACCCTAGAATATATAAGACCTAAGCTATCTTTGATTTTCTTTTCCATATAATCCAAGGTTATTTTGGCTTTTGCATTCATTTCATTCTGAAGTTTTTTCTTTGTAGCCTCACTTAATTTAAACTTTGTTTTACTCGCCATGCTCTATTTCCTTCATTATTGCGCTGGAGATAGCATCTAATATATCAGTAATCCCATAAGAGGCACTGTCCATGAAAGATACAATGCTTCGCTCATTTTCCATTAAGTCATTCAGCACCATATCAAGAATGGTTTTCGTTGTGCCGACTTCTTTCTCCGGCATATATGCAAACAGAGCGTCGACCAGCCCATACTTTGACAGTAAATCGAATTCCTCAACCGTCTTGTCCTTAGACCAAACCAAGTCAGTGTAATTACGGATCATCGCAATACAGTACGAAAAATATCTTGCTGGGCTATCCAGCTTAAAGAAAGTCTTTTCGCCATCCGAAGTCTTAATCTTTTTGTAACAGCTCGTGTTTACAATTGCCTTACATGTGTCAATTTTCTCAGCATACGGTACATATTTATCCTTTAAAATGTGTTTTTCAATAAACTTCTCACGCTCATTCTCACGGCAACTTCGCAACAAACTCTCTAATTTCCATCATAATGTGTTCTCCTGTTCTTCCTTTTTCTTTTTTGCTAACTTACGGGCAGCACGAGCCTTCTTAACTAGCTCATAGTCAACCCAGCCACCGTCAATCGCGGAATAGCAAATCCACTTATAAGTAACGTCAGGGTAGTGATACCAAAACATTTTGCGCTTCATAATCGCTGTGGTATCTGGATATCCCTTTGTGTCGACAACTTCTTCCCGTCCATCTTTATAAATAATAAAAAAATCAGCCACATACTTAATCGGCTGAACATTAAATCCATCGTGCTCAAATTTCGGTTGCAGCTCATATGGCTTCTGTAACTCGCAGTAAACAATATCGCCGCTTTCTTTTAGCGGACAAACAACGTCACGATAGTATTTCATTTCCAACACTGAATCAAAGGTAATTCCCTCATAGGTTCTCTTGGAAATATCTTTATCTACATTAAATTTTGATGATCTCATGTATCTCCTAAGGGCGGCAGATTACCGCCCATCTTTTATGGTAATATTTTATGGAATGCTTCCTTTACATAATTCATGCTTTCGTCTACAAATCCATTTGTTAGGTTATTTTCCTTCAAAATTCGCTGATACTTTTCATATAATCGGAACTCATGTTCAAAAGCTTCACGATTGTGCTTCTGCCCGTTAGAGACACTCGAACAGAAGTTTAGAATTTCCGAGCGAGTATCATCGACTTCTTTTTCAATAAATCTGGTAGTTAATTTTTCCAGACTATCTCTGATTAACTGATCATGTTTTATGGACTGCTGGCGATCTTCAGCTTCCTGTTTTCGTAGTTCCTGCAATTCCATTACTGTCTTTATCAGTAGCTCATGATCTTGATCATTCTTTTTTATCCATTTAATTGGTCTGCCAATGTACTCAGCAAACTTAGAAACAATTGTGACAATTGATATCACTGCAGAAATAATGATAAAGATGTCCATAATCACTTGAACAAAGTTAATTTCTTGTAGCCACTTCAATTCATCCATAATGTCACCCCTTTTTCTTCTTTACTTTTCGTAACATGTCCACGCATCTTGTAAGTGTGGTGCATACATAGTCTAGGGTGGCTTTGGATTCTTTGCCAGAAAAGGTCATTCTGATACATCCTCGTGCGGTTTCATCATCAATTCCAATTTCCGCGAGAGCAGGAGAAATATCGGCAGCTCGACTATTACAAGCTGATCCCGTAGATACCTGAATATCATATCCGTCAAGTAGGATCATTAATGTCTCCCCGGCAACACCTTTGAAACTGACGTATAAATTATGAGATAAACGATCAGACATATTTGTTGGGCCAATCATCCGAAAATCCAGAATATTGTCCATCATATATCGAAGTACGTAGTCTCGATTATTTCGTTTTGATTCACTATAAGTGAAATCTTTAACAGCTCGTCCAAGCGATGCAATTCCAAGTACATTTTCTGTGCCGCCAAACAGTCCTTGTTCTTGTGATCCATAAATCAGTGGGGAGAGTGTAACCCCAGCCTTCTTATATAAAACTCCAACACCTTTTAATGCCCCAAGTTTGTGTCCAGAGAACCCAATCATATCAGCGTCCAGTTCTAGTAAATTGACTGGAATATCTGTAATACTTCCGGTACAATCCAGATATACTTTACCTCTATATTTGTGTACTAGATCAATAATAGCCTCAACGTCCTGAATAATTCCAAGTTCTGAGTTTGCGTAATCTATAACTACAAGTGATGTACCAGAGTTGATTTTTAACTCGTTCTCCAAATGATCTAGCCAGATTTTCCCGTATTGATTAACCTTTAGAGGCACTTTTGTCGGCAAATCTTTTACACAATTCAGAATAGACTTGTGAGCGATAGGAGAGTAGTAAACAGTATCAGACCGCATAGAAGTCCATCCTTTAATCGCCAAAGTATTAGATGCTGATCCTCCAGAGGTAAAAATTATATCTCCCATGTTTGGTTTCGCATGTAGGAATTTATACACTTCTTTTCGGGCATCAGAAATGAGCTTTTTTGATTCTGCACCGATTGAATACAGAGAACTGGGATTGCCCCAGTCATCCAGAATAGAAATAAGATAGGCTTTCATGCCGTCCGACAGCGGAGCGGTTGCCGCGTAATCCAAATATGCACCCATAGTTACTCCTTACTGGCGGGACTGTCCACCTTTAATTTTGATCTTTTTTCTAACAAGTGGCTGCTCAACCTCTTTTGGCTCAGAAACTTCTGGTTTAGGCATAATTTCAACCTTTGGCGGATATAATGTATCAATCATTCCTTGAACAGTGGGATCAAAGGTTGCTTTATTAGACAGATCACACTTATCTAATCGAGTGCGAGCCTGATCATCTGTAATGTTATGCGACATATACTCAATTGTGGTTTGGAATATTTCGCGACAGTTAGCATTGTGAAAATTAGTCATCCAGCGAGGATACTGATCATATTTACCGCATCTTGGGCAATATTCATATTCTTTGCCGCAGCAGATACAAGTTCTTAAGTCATTTTTTTTCATGTCAAAATCCTTTCAAAAAATTAAGCCCCCAGTCATATTGACCGGGAGCCTATTATAATAAGGAAGGAACTCAATCCTCGTCGTCCTCAGCTACCTCGTTTGTGAAGTGCAGACGATACAGAACACCGTTTCCACTGCCACAGTAGCTTGTCAGCAGATCACCCTTGAACTCAAAAGTAGAGTCAGACTGTAAATCAAAGCTGGTATCTGGAGATGGCTGAACGAGTGGGCACTCAATGATTACACGCTTTCTTTCCTCAGCACACGGATCACCATACAGAGCAACGGTATACATTGCAACAGTCTTCGGGAACTTCTTAGCGCTATTCTCAACAAGTGCTCCGGTAGCCACTTCTCTTCTGAGCATGATAAGATATGCTGTTGCGTCTGTATCAGTCGGCAGGGTCAGTTTCTTCTTCTCATCAAATACATACTGTGTTGCACTTGCAGTTGCACCAAGAGTATACTGTTTTCCAGTACCACCGTCTTCGCGATATTCATACACTTCAACAGAACCATCAGCCGCATTATCAAAAGTGAGGTCAGTTGCTCCAGCGGCAACCTTGATGATATCAATCACTTCCTCCTTCTTTGAATCGCTGGCATAAATGATATCACTACCATTTGCGATAGCCAGAGTCGGAATATGCAGCATCTGACTGGTTAATGTAATTGTTCCTGCCTTAGAAGTAGGAATCTTCTTGATCAAATTACCTCTAGCGTCCTTAATTTCCTTGGACTCTGATGTAATATCAATGGCAAAATTCTGAACCTGATTTGCGGTTCCTAACAGACCACCCTTAACGTCCTTGAACACGGTATATAAAGCACGGTCAATATAGATATTACCTAATTTAAACATATTTTTCCTCCTGTGGGCAATGCCCAAATTTTATTTCTCAATCGAACGCATAAAATTCATTTCGTTTTTATCCAACTTAGATGAATCAACAAATCCACCATATGCACCATGTAAAAGAGCAATAGAAGATTCATAGATTTGTAATCTCTGTACACTGTCCATGAACGCAAAAATCCCCAGATCTTTTAAGTCATCAATTCGATACTTAAAGCCTGGGTGATTCATACAAGATGATATTAAGGGCAATAAAAAAGGAGAATGTTCTTGTTTTTCATTCTCCCTTTGCTTTATGCGATCTTGATTGATTATTTCTTCTTTTAAAATTTTTCCTTTGACTTTTTCCGCTTTTGGGAATATGTTAAATAATGTTCGAATATATTGGGACATGATGACATAGTCTTGCTCCGTTATAATATCATCTACATCTTTATTCCATAAAACGACAGAACTCTTTCCATCAATGGTCTGAGTGTATGGATCATATCCAGCAAACGAAAAATCGTGGAATAATAGCTCCGTAGATCTAATGCTTTTGTACAACATAGCAAATAACTCAAAGTCGCTCGTTTTGTTCCAGTCAATTCCGTTGTCCCACAACATCACGCGATAGGAAGTAGAATTAGTAACGAACGGATTAAGTACGCTGTTGTAAAAATCATTCTCACCAAATTCGATAATATCTCCAACACTGGGCTGGTAGATAGTTATTCGATCATTGACTTTAAAAGGTTGCCTATAATACATTTGAGTCATGTCGAATTTTAGTTTTTCGCTCATGTATGTACCTCACTTGTTACAACCTTTGGTTTTTTGTTTCTTGTTTTTGTTATTCCAGCTGGAGTTTCCATTTCAAAAATCAGTGTGCGGCAAGCATAATTTGTATCCACAATGCTTGGCTTATTTTGTACGCAGTGAATCTGATTCCCGAAATAATTCGTCCAGTTGAACTCATCTAAAATTAGGGCGGCTAGTAGATCATGTCGAGCAATGCCAGTAGCCTTATCAATTCCATTCTTAAGTCCACATAAAATGTAGAATATGATTTGATTGTACTTAAAGACACTGTTATATTTTGGCATTTCGTCAAAAGAAATTTCATAGCAAATAAAATTTTGTACGTCTGTTTGAGTATTTGAGATCATGTAATAAGGAATGATATTTCGCCCAAAATATTCATCCGGTTCAGCCCCAGTTTCCTCAAGTTTTTTGTCGCTGAGAACATGCAAGATCTTTTTATTTGCAAGTAGCTTCCTTTTGATGATTTCCTTAAAACGAATTTCATCATTGTCTATATTGATTTTGAAGTCCTTTAGTTCTCTCAGTTCTTCTGGTGTTATCATGATCTCACCTCCTAAATGCCCGTTATTTCTAATTCGATTTTTGCTTCAGTATCATCACTACGATTGATAACCGTAAGGATAGATCCCAAGTAATCATCATTACCAATAAATTTGATCCGCAGCTGATCCGCAGTGAAAGATTCAACCGTTAAATAGTTGTTCAGCTCATTATCAGCGATTAACCGACCGTCCAATAAAAATTCCCACGAATTCGTTGGTGGGCTTGAAATCCTGTTTCCATCAGAATCGTAAAATACCACAGTAAAAGTCCTTGGACTTCCACCAACTTTAATCTGTCGGCTAAGTCCATTAAACTGAATTTCTGAGGTTACACGATCTGGTGATTTCTCATTATCTTTAGGTTCTACCCTCGAAGCGTGGTAATCCGCCCACATTGCGATCACTTTGCCGGAAGCGTCGCGCTCTATGTAATCTGTGTTCTGATTATACGAATCCTGATATAGTGTTACTCGCTGGATTCCAATAGGATCGGTTGTTTCAATCTTTGATATTCGCCAAACAATTGGTTCAAAGCCCTCATCTACTGGGGCAGACACAATCATTCTCTGGTTATAAAAAAGTGACATAGATTCTGGGTTGTATGGTAGAACGAACTTTTGCTGATTCTCTGTTCTTTCCACTCGATAGTCTCTCCACAATCCTGAGTTATAGGACGATTGACTTCTGGATACGCCCCACATTCTATGTTTCTTTTCTTTCCATATCCAACTATATCTGTAATTGCATGGCAAGATTGCCCATGTCTGAAACTGCGGATCAAAAGTATTCGCAGCCTGCATAATTAACCATTTTCGATAGATTCCTTTATTATCAGGAATATCAATATAAAGTCCGATTGGAAATTCACAACCGTACTTCAATTCGTATTCGCCTTTAAAATAATCAAGGGGATTTTGCTGACTTGGTTTGAATTGGATATGATATGTTACTTGGTCTTTCCCGTCCGAATTATATGCATTGATGATGTATTTCGCAGGTATCGCAACTTTTGTTCTGCTTCTCTGTGGCGACAGTTTGTAGCTTTTCTCAGGTTCATCGTCGTGGTAGTAGTCATAGATGTAACACGTCCTCGACTGGATATCCCCATCCCATGTCGCTTCCATTAACATATCAGCCTGATTCTTTCTAACTTCGCCCAAAGTGCTACCACTATATCCAGCTATCCGTCTATATGATTCGAGGTTCATACTATGCCTCCTTGATCTTGAGAACTTCAGCTCCAGCATCCAGTATCAATTTGCGGTAAGCAGGGAAGTTAAACGGAACATTCTCATAGATAGATTTTGCTTCTTCCAGTAAGGTAAAAATCTTAACTACTTCTGGGCGATAGCAGAGAATCTGGTTTAGCCCGTCAATTTGATACTCTAGGTTCTCAATTGCAGAAACAATATCCACGGATTCAACTGGATTAGCCTTTTTGTCGGCACTCAATAATAGAAAGAAGATATCCTTACGGATTCTTTTTTTGTACTCCTCAAATTGATTAGGAGAAAATTCACCATATTTGTATTTCATAGTTATTCCCTCTCAATATACGAATTATGGATATACCCATAATCTCTAACCATTTTGCGAAGTTCAACACGCGAATCATTAAGCATAGTTTCTAGTTCAGTTAAATGTGCTGCCTGAGAATAGAATTTCTGTTCCTTGCCGCCAAACATCTGTGCAACATTCTTTACGGATTTCACTCGCGGTTCCAACCACTCAACGGTCATTCCCATAGCTATCAATTCTAAAATAAATTCAATGTCAGCATCATCATCTACTGGGTTAGCCAAAGAGCATTCCAGTACCATGATTTCATCATAGAATTTTAGTTTTGAGAAAACCGTGCGAGTGTAAGGGCGAGAGAGTGCAGAATGCATCCATCCACACATCATCTCATAAACATCCACCTGTGGCAGTTGTGCCAATTCAATATCGTTGACTTTCTGAAGGAATCTCGAATAGACATCTTGATACGAGATTTTCATGGGCCACCTCCATCAAAGTTTAGTGAGGCTCAGAAGCTCGGTGTCAAAAATCTCATCAATAACTCTGATCTTCTTAATACTATCTAAGGTTCCGTTAGAAAGCTTAGTTGCGGCGATATGTTTAACAGTTTCTTTAGCTCCCTCTGGAAGTCTAAGAATTGTGCGTTTCATTTCTCCAACTGGAAGCCTAAAGATATCCTCTAAATCTCTGCCGGTATACATCTTGTCATAAATTTCTTTGATCTGAGGGAACTCAGCTACAATAGCTTCATCTTGAATAATGAAATATGGCATCATAACAAATGACGTATGTGATCTGATTGCGGCTATGATATCCTGATACTCTACCTCAGTAGTATCACCGAGTTCTGCCCAGCGATAGTTAATTCCACTTTTAATTCCAGTCATTCCAAGTTCACCAGCGGTAATAGATACACAGTCCACTGGCTCAGACGGGTCGCGCTTCTTTTTCGCAACAGCTTTAGACATAGAAACAGACTCAGTAATGTTCTGAGCCTGTTCCTTTACATTATTTTTACGAGTAGTATTCTTTTCAGCCATCCTTTTAATCCTTTCCGCTCATTAGGCGATATTCCAAACACCGAAATATCTGCTGATCTGAGTATAGATACCCATTTCACGCTGTACTTCGTACTTCATGGTATCATCCATACGAGCACCCTTCTCGGTAGTTTCAAGGATCTCAGTATCACCAACATCAACAAACTTAACAAACTTGTCCTCAGTCTTTGCCATGATCAGTAACTTCTTTGAATCAACCAGCTTCTTGGTAACATTATTAGTCTCAAATCTCTGCGGAATCTCAATAAGAGTAGTTCCCTCGTAAGAACCAAGGCGACCCATGGTAGCCATTTCTTTCTTCTGATCTTCACTGACCCAATCAATATCAGCAAATGCGGATAGCTTCTTCAGGGCGGTTCTAGTACCCATAATATATACTTCGGCATTACCATTAGCCATGGAAACATCCTCAATTAAAGTATCAAAAGTATCCTTGGTTGCCTTCTCAATTGCCATGGTCTTATTGAACTGGGAATTAACAGGAAGCTTGGCACCTGCATTCATAACCTCAGCATACATTTCATTCTGGAGCTGGATTACAAATGCCTCAGCAATCTTATCTGTTAAAGCAGCCCAGTCACGTCTACCCATAAGATAAAGATCGATATCTGTTCCTACAGCAGCACCGTATACAGATGTGGCTACAGTATAGGACTCACCTTCGCCAAGAGTCTGCAGAATAAAATCATGATGATCGCCAGATACCTTGGAAATTGCCAGAATTACATCTGTCTCAGTCCAGAATTCCTGGGAATCACCTCTTGCAAGGTTTCTTTCCTCAACAAATTCATTAAAGAATTCATTTTCATGGAAGCCTGTCTCCACCTTAAAATCAATTACATCCTCTAATACTTCAAACAGCTCACGACCATGCTCTCTCATAGCACGCTTTCTCTGCTTCTTTGTGGAATGTTTGTCAATGCCTAAAACGTTATGTACAAAGGTTAATACCTTCTCATTTGCCTCAGCTTTTGAAACGATGCGGTTAGTTTCTGCATCATAAATTTCTCTACGGAGTCCGAGATCGAATACCAGATTCTTAAACTCATCTGCCTGAATATTCATACTGTCGAACACCATCTGTACATGATTTGAAATTCTCATTACATTTTCTCCTCTCTATTGATTAGTTCAGCACCATTTTCTTGTCGGTAACGGACTGAATCTTTGCCCCCTTGGTTGGGACCTTGCTAAATCCCTCAGCGGATACCTCGAAGACATCGCCAACTGCCAGCTCATAACTTCTTACGCGATCACCCGCTGCATTAAAGAAATTGGATGTCTTTTTAAAGGTGTTAGTCCACTCTTCAGCGATTACTGGCTGCTGATATACGAACAGTGCATCACCCGGATCTGTAACCTCTACATACCAGTTACCATTTGCGGCCTGTTCTCTAACAACACCCTCAAATGTAGTTACGGCAGCCTCCTTATAAAGATCAAGAGAATCCCACTCGCCTCTTGCGATCAAATTACCGTTATCTGTATCTGTGGACAGTACCACGTTATAAATGTGCTTGCCGCCATTCTGTGCAAGCAGCTTTGATGGAAAAGCAACGGCGTGCTTCTCGATTTCATATCTAATAGCCATTTTTGTAGCTCCTTTCAAGTAATAAAAAAGAACGCCATTTAGGCGCTCTGAAAAATTTTAAATGTAAACTTATGAGAAGAGAGAACCGTAGCGGCCTTTCTTTCTTGCCTTCTTGTCAGGTAGAAGAGTCTTCGGTGTGGCCTTTTTAATTGGTTCTTCAACTGCCGCAAAAGATAACTTTCCAGCCTTTGCGTAAGTCAAAAGTAGTTCGTCACACTTCTGTTTAATATCCTCAAACTTAGCATTTTCGGAATCTTTCTTAATCTTTGCAAATTCCTCAGTGTTAGAAATACCAGCATAATCTTTAGATTCTAACAGTTCCTTAACCTTAGCCGCATTCTCAGCAGTTTCGTAGGTTGCGAGTTTTTCCTGAATAGAAGAGTAGTTTGCTCTCATAGATTCAAGCTCTGCCTTTTCAGTCTCAGTGACATACTCTGCATATAAACGGTATCTCTCGCCGTCCAACGCAACATTGTCGCCATCCTTTGTATACTTACATCCATATAAATTACCCGTCATCCAACCCTGCATTACAAACTTATCGTCATATACAGTATTGATACAGTAGTAGTCATTGTCTAATTCCTCAAACTGTCCAATCAATTCATACAGTGCAGCTCGAATATCCTCGTGGGAAATAGAGTATTTAATAGTCATATTCCCATTCTCATCAAATTCTCTCGGCGCGGAAAACTGCTCATTTTCAGTAGTCGGTTCTTCAGACTGTTCTTCAGCTTCAATAGTTTCCTGAGTCTCTGTCTGTTCAGGCTGCTCGGGTTCGGCTGTACCAGTTACTTCTTCAGTCTGATCCGCAGTTTCTTCTGCAGTTTCAGTTTCTAGAATTTCTTCCTCTTCGAGTTTTGTCTTTTCCTTATCCAATGTGGATTCCTCCTTTCCCTCATCTTTATGGTTATGTGCAAAAGTGAAGCGATCTAATGACTCCTTCAAATCTTGCATTACCTTTAATAATTCATTTTGTTTCGACTCATTTGAGCCAAATACTTCCGCATGTGCCTTTACCATACCAGGAGCTACATTCTCTCCCAGAAGAGTGATAGCACCAGCGGTCATTTTACCAACATCAATACAGTTGTCTTTTGTGGAATAACTAATGTCGTCGCAGCCAATTTCCATTGAAACATCCGTTCTATTGCCGCGTTTTTCGAGAATATCACAGGCATAATTGCCATAGTCGCGATATAAGAATGCATCTACATATGCATACCAGTTCTTTGTCTCATCATCGTACACCAGTTCAAAGTTATTGGTTTCTGGAACGACACCAACAATTTTCTCGTCGTAGATGATTCGCTTTTCGCCCTCGTGGAAAGCGTCATCTTCTTCATGCATTCCATGAGTCTGGTAATCGTATGTTACATTGCCGTCTTCATCAGTCGTCTTTATGATGTCAGCTAATACTGGGATATTTTTAAAAGTATCCTTAGCTTTTTCGACAGTCTTTTTTGAAAATCGAGATTTGTTTCTGTTGATGCCAGTGTGCATTGCTGCAACTCTGACACGGCAGAATCTCTCATCATCAAAACTGTCGTCTTTTGTAAAACAGCCCGTAGTATGTACGATCTGCTTCGAAATGTTAATATTATTCATAACTACCTCTCAGACAGTCAGAATGTAAGCTTATTTGTGTATATAATTTTCCCTTGGTCTTCACCATCAAAGCAGAGTTTACCTTCGTTCAAAAATGTCCACTGATTTCCAGTGTGGTTGATAAGCTTAACCCCTGATTCTGCCAACTTCATTGCATAATTTTCATCAAATGTTAATATAAAATTTGTCATGATTTTGCCTTATCCTTTTTATCTCTACTTGCTTCACCATCATCGGTTAACTCGTCAGAATCTTTGGTTGGAGCGCCAGCCTCGGAAGATGGGTCTCCGTTTTGTGTATGAGAACTCTGAAGTGGAACGAATTTGTTCGATAATTGTAAACACTCTTCTTCTAAGAAATTCAATGCTAATGTATCTAATTCGCTAAATCCGTTCATATTGTTCAGCACTAATTTAACTGGCAGGCCGTATTGAGCATCTGTCAGTAAGTTCTTTTTAAAAGCATCAATTGTATACGCGGAAACTTCGAAGAATTTAACTCTAGCTGGAGTTGAAAGCTGATACGTTAACCAGCGATTCAGCCATGCCTGGGTCTGCGGAAGAAGCATGGAAATTGCGAATTCTGTATCTGATCTGACTGCAGCTTCGAAAGCGGTAGTACCAGATATGGTTGCACTATTTAAGATTTGAGCGCCACCAGAAGTATTAAGAACTGTCTCAGTAGCTTTGGCAATCTTATTTGTGTCGGTTGCCTGATCGTTATCGAATGATATGGTATTTAATTTTCCCGGAACAATTGCACCAGAAGTGTATGACGGAAGAGCTTCCTCTAACAGTCGATTGAAGTATTCGATCATTATTTTAGGATTTACTTTCCAATCATCTGGCATGTTACTATTTGTAAGCGTCTCCATTTCTAGCCAAACAAGTTTATAAATTTGCTGTTCATCCGCAATTGCTTGAATATCCTCTAAGTCAATTAGGTTGATTAGAGCATTAAACAATCCACTAAACAGTGGGACAATAGTTTCCCAATCTTCGGCACGAGCTTTTAAACAGATCGCATATTCATCTGGCATCGGCTGCCATTTACCTGAGTTGCCTTCAGACTCATATGCACTATACATAGACTGAAACGGTTCGCCCCAGTATTCCAGAAGCTCTTGCTTGCTTCGAAAATAGGACATGTCCATATCAAAAGAGAAGTCACCAGTGTTATAATAACCAGAGATCTTACAGTAATCAGGATCTAGTGGGAGTATGAACATTGACTCGTCGTCAAAATATACACAGCCGTAAAAGACATCTTCTCGGAAACAAATGGTATATGCTTTTAACATTTCAAATTGGAGATTCAATTTTTCAAGAAGTGTGAGTGTATCATTATAATTTTTGAGAACTGAAGTAGCATCGTTATTCCCAGTAATGTCATATTGTGGAATTACCGATCTAGCATTTAAGCAAAACATGTTTGCATTGTACATAATTAGTCGGTGATAGACAGGGGATCTGTAGTATAGATAGCGAGATAGATTTCTCAGATTCTTTTCATTCGTTCCAATATTTTGAAGATAAGTACGAAGTGAGTCTTTATTAAATGCGCTGATGGGTTTTGTGCTGGTTTTTGTAACGTCTCGGAGCAGTTTAATTGCGTCATTTGCAGTTGCTGTATCCGCATAATTCACAAATTTTGGTTTATTCTGGTCATACCATTGTCGTACTTCATTGGAAGTTCTACGGACAGGAGCTGGCGGTGCTGCCTTCTTTGTATTTCTTGCCCTTGGCTTTGCATTTGGGCTTGCTGTTTGTGTTTTTCTAGCCGTCTCTGTCACCTCCCTTAAAATGAACTTCTACGATTTCCTTTACGGATTGTTAATTGCTTAACTAAGTCATCCATGTCTGTTGACGGTTTTCTTTTTGTAATATTTTTACGGCGTTCCTGCATTAAAGCATATCCAGCCATTGCGAGACAGTAGGCTCTATCGTCATGTAATATATTTGCTTTCTCTGGTGTCAATTCAAAGGAATCTTTTCCACTTTCTCTTTTCTTTCTAACCATATTGATGGCTTCCTCTTTTAGCGCATCGATGTTACTTAGAGCCAGCTCATCTTGCCAATCCAGTTTTATCGTTTTTTGCTTTACATTCTGAATTTGTCCAAGTCTTTCGTTCAGTTTCGCTTCAAACTCTTTTTCATCTAGCTTCTGAGCTAGAAGCTCTTTTCGAATTTTCTCTTTTTCAGAAGCAAGTTGTTTCTCATTGATATCAAAAACAGTAAGATATCCTTTGTTATCATAAGCGGCGGTAAATTTAACTTTATCTTGATTGACTAATTCTATTAGAGATTCATACATTTCAGATTTGTAGGCAGACGGTGACATTAGATGAACTTTATCAACCGCATTTGGATATTTTTTAACATATTCTGCGGAGTATTCTTTATCTATGAGACCACGATGAACTATACCTGCGGCATCTTTCCAGTCTTCCATTAAATAATCAGCAATATTTACACCAGCGCCACCAGAACCAGCATCAATATAAACACCAAGAATATTTCCGTAAGCATCAGCTCCGCCATTGTAATCCAAAATAACTTGTTTCAGGTATTTAACCTGATCTGGAGTTTGCATAGGAGATTTAATTTTCTTGCCGACGTCCATTAAGTTGATACAATTAACGATTCTCATCTGCTTCTCTGTGTCTCCATTTGGTAACGGGGCATCGTATATCTCGCAAACTAAAATTACTGAATTGTCTCTAAGTCTTGCTGGGTCATAAGTTATAACAAATTTCTTATCGCCAGTATCATTGTATAAGAGCGGCTTTCTTATTTCTTCGTTTCTGGTTATAACACCTCTACGAATGATTGCATCAGATCCTGCCTCTGTAGTGAATTGGCAGTAATATTCTCGCCTAGCCTTTTCTGGGTTAGTCCTCATTTCATCTCTAACTGTTTTTCGTTCCAATAAAGGGGCTATTAACTCACCGTGCAAAGTTGGAGCAAATGCCAGTTCACAGTCTATATGTAAAACACAATAACTTGGGTCGCCCATTATTTGGTTCTTAGCATATTCTCGGTACAACTTATAAAATTTCGTATCAGTGGAAGATGCAGAAGATATGAAGAATTTCTGATTTGGGATATTAGTAGGAAAACATCTTTGTCGAATTGGGTCGATCTTTTTTCCAGATCCATCTCGTCCTGTTTTAAGAGATTTATTTACAATGGCGAAAGCAGAGTATACATTTATCATTTCTTCGGATAAGAATCCGGACTCGTCGAATACTACAGAGCCACGTTCACCACGCTTTGCATCAATATTTGAGTTCAAAGTCTTTGTAGTCGCTCCATTATAAAGATGATACGAAAATCCATTCGAGCTGTGAGAAAATCCATCACCACTAGCATTCTTTATCTCAATCTCATTTTTGAATATTTTTCCAGTTGAACCACTAAATGTCTCTATATTGTCATTGGCAAGCCTTTCAAGTGTATTAAAGGTAGTTTCCGCCTGTGACCCAGTGCCTGAGGCAATATAAGCCCAGTAGTTAGTGAATAGCATTCCTTTAGCCATTAGTCCAAGGTCAATAACAGTTGATTTTCCCCAGCCGCGAGTTGCAACTATTAGGACATTAGGACAAATCCATGATCTTTGGATTGCTAGTGCCTGAGAATCTAATAGATCAATGCTGAACATATCGTCTATAAAATGTACCGGGTTACATTGATAATACCTTTGAAGTTCTGAAATTTGTAAAAGAGAGTCAATCTTGCGACTTGAAAGCGTATATAGCTGTGGTTTTACATAAACGCCATATTCCTTGTAAAAATCTTTATCGTACCAATCAAGAGATTCAGAATATCCTTCGAAAGCGGGAGTTCCAGATGCGATAATGATATCATTAGGATTCATTTAACTCATCCTCCTCGTCGCTTTCATCGTCTTTCGAAGAAAAACATGAGTACAAGTCCTTTAAATCAACAGAATCATTTATGATAATAATTCCATTTTCACTTATTGTATCTTTTAAATCGAGATTTTCTTGTAGCAAAATTCGATTTATTTCTTTATATTGGTCAC
>OIAG01000027.1_pt1 | contig 82084 bp, 118 predicted proteins | sample 1580701 | NCBI WGS metagenome assembly OIAG01 (sample SAMEA3882551, study PRJEB24775) | human gut metagenome | biome: human-associated habitat; feature: intestine environment; material: feces | place: Netherlands | collected 2009/2010 | reverse complement strand
CCAGATAAATGCGCTGTGTGATAAGTGGGATAGATAGAATGTAATCACAGCATATTAAAGTAATAAAGTAAAAAGCTCTGTGCATACATATAAGTGTATGACACAGAGCTTTTTATTTTATGACGCGCAGCTTATTAAAAGTGCTATGTATGTAACTACGCCTCGTCCTGCTTGAAAATTACATTTCTGTATTTCGAAAGTATTCCTTTTAACAGGCTTCCAAGTACACATATTGATATGATCTCACCGATTCCGACTGTAACTGCATTGAAAACAAGAGAGATATCAACACCCTTGTATACAGTCGTAAAACCGTATCCGTATCTGAGCACGAGTGGCACGATAATTATGTTGGCGATGACCGGTGGCAGGGTGTATACAAACTTCTTCTTTCGAAGGAAGTAAGTGCCGAGTGCGCCGAGCAGTGTAGCGATACTTCCGAAGATGATATCCCAGATGATGCCGCCTGTGATAAGATTGGAAATCAGACATCCGATGAAAAGACCCGGAATGGCTGCCGGTGTGAAAACCGGAAGGATGCAAAGCGCTTCAGAAAAGCGTACCTGAATGGTGCCTGATGCGAGACCAAGCAGATTGGTGATATACGTGAGCACAACATAGAGTGCTGCAATCATAGCTGCCTGTACTGCAAATAATACTTTTTTGTTTCTCATATTTAGTTCTCCTTTAGTTTTGTTTTACGTCAGGAAGGTTTCGAACTGACGCATTTATTTTCGCCTTGCTATGTTAACAAAAAATGCTTTGAATGTCAAGAAGTACATAAAATCAGTGCCCATTTAGAGAGATTGTGGTATAATGAGTGCAAGTGAGAAGATAAATGACAAGAGGGAAACAGTATTATGAGAGAAATAAAGGTTAATGAACTAAAAGAGGGAATGACTACGGCAGTAGATGTGTTTTCGCCAAAGGGACAGCTTATCCTTAAAAGACATCAGGCTGTATCGGCATTTGATATAGCAAAGTTTGGATTCTACAATATAGCTTCGGTTTATGTTGAGGGAAGCTCAGCACAGGAAAAAGAAGAATGGAATAAAAAATATGCCATCATTAAGGAAAAATATCGTGATTCCATCGATAACCTGCATGAATATATGAATGACATACTATACAGGAATATCATCCCAGATAAGAATACGCTCATCAGGGACTCGGTAGAGATTTTTGACAGGTTTGAGACTTCATATGAGCTATTTGACGCACTTCAGGTATTAAAGCAGACAGATGTATCTACTATGGCGCATTCCATGAATGTATCAATTATTGCACGTCTCATTGGTGTGTGGGCAGGGCTTGATACAGAAAAGCTGGATGAGATTTCAATGGCAGGTCTGTTGCACGACATAGGCAAGTTTAAGATACCGGATGAGATATTATTGAAGCCGGGAAAGCTCACAAAGGAAGAGTTTGAGGTGATAAAGAAGCACACGGTATATGGCTATGAGATACTTAATAATTTCAAGATTCTTGAAAGCACGAAGCGTGCGGCACTTTTACATCATGAGAAGTTTGACGGCTCAGGATATCCGTTTGGATATACAGCAGATAAAATCGATGATATATCAGCTATTATTACGATAGCCGATGTCTACGATGCAATGACATCAAAGCGCTGTTACCGTGATGGGATGTGTCCGTTTGATGTGATAGAAGATTTTGAGTATGATGGCATATCAAAGTATCATCCGAAGTATATAGGGATGTTTTTGAAGAAGATTGCAAGCTCATATATCGGAAGCACGGTGCTTTTGACAAACGGCAAAAAGGCCAAAATAATTTTTGTGACGGAGAAGTATTCAAGGCCTACAGTTACATTGCTTGAAGACAACAGTGTGCTGGTGCTTAAGGATGAAAAGGATATAAAAATAGCGGCAGTGCTGTAGAATTATATACGCGGATTAATTGAATAAAATTACTGTAAATGGGAATGCTTTAGATAAAGAAATTTATCCGGAGGATTCCCATGTCTGTATATAAGGTTGATATATGTGGAGTGACCACATCAAAACTGCCGGTACTTAAGGATGATGAAAAAGAAGAACTGTTTGAGAAAATAAAAAAGGGAGATAAGGCTGCAAGAGAAAAATATATTCGTGGAAATTTAAGGCTGGTGCTTTCGGTAATCAGAAGGTTTTCAAACCATAATGAAAATATGGATGATTTATTTCAGATAGGATGCATCGGACTTATGAAATCAATTGATAATTTTGATCCGACTATAGGTGTTAAGTTTTCCACCTATGCTGTTCCGATGATTATCGGTGAGGTGAGACGGTATCTGCGTGATAACAGTGCGTACCGCATTCCACGTTCTCTCAGGGATACAGCTTATCAGGCTATTAAATCAAAGGAAAAGCTATCGAGAAAGCTGGTGCATGATCCGTCTTTAGCGGAAATATCAAAGGATTGCGGTATCCCTGAAAACGATATACTATACGCACTTGATGCAATCCAGACACCGCTTTCCCTCTTTGATCCTGTATATACTGACGGTGGTGATACACTTTATGTGATGGATCAGATATCGGACAAGAAAAACAAAGAGGAAGCATGGGTAAAAAATCTGGTTCTCGACGATGCCTTAAAGCTGCTTGATGACAGAGCTAGACAGATTATTAAGCTGCGTTTTTTCGAGGGCAAGACACAGATAGAGGTGGCAGAGGAGATAAATATCTCTCAGGCACAGGTATCAAGGCTTGAGAAAAATGCGCTTAAAAATATGCACGGATATCTGGAAGCATAAGCAGATAATTGAATATTTAGTCTGCCTGTGCTAAAGAAGTTTTTTTAAGCACAGCCGCAATTATGACTGCATATACACCTCCGATAACAGCGGTGATAAGCTGTGTCACTGAAAACTGAAGCTGTAAAACCGGCAGCATCTTGTGCATTGGAGCAGGCAGAAATGCAGGTAGAATGATAAGTGCAATGGCTATTCCCATGAAAACGGCCTTTAGTATGGCACCTATTGCAATTGATACAGGAAAACCGGTAGCTTTGCCGCATTTTTTGCGAAGCAGTCCCACACATACTACAAGAATGATATTTCCTATTATGATACATGGAAACATCGCAGGGATAGCCGCCATAACAGGACTTCCTGTGATGAAAAATGATGTGACAGGTGTGATAATGCTTAGGATAATGCCACATGCCATTCCGGCATAGAGTACGGTAAGTATTAAAGCTGCATTAATGATTGGACCTGTGATGTATACGCTTAAGTTCTTAAAAAACTGGCTGACAAGGCAGATTGCCAGCATAATTGCAGTAACGGTTATTTGTTTGGTTTTTATCTTCATTGATAAGACCTCCTTTAAATTTTCATATGAAATCATACTCCTTTGGGGGTGCAAATGCAAGGTTACGTTGCCGGTTAATATTTACTCAGAAGGCAAAAATGACGGTTGATATTGAAAGCAATTCATTTGTGTGCTAATATAAGTGTATTCGCTGTTTGACGCAAAACAGCTATATATCAGGAGGAATACAATGAAAAAACTGATTAATTTGATATCAGAGGAAGTGACAAAGGCATTCGTCAGTGCAGGATATGACGAGAAGTACGGAAAGGTTACACTTTCAAACAGACCGGACCTTTGTGAGTTCCAGTGTAACGGAGCAATGGCAGCAGCAAAAGAGTATAAGTGTGCACCATTTATGATCTCGGACAAGGTAGCGGCGCTCCTTGAGTCAGATGAGATGTTTGAGTCAGTAGAATCAGTAAAGCCGGGATTTCTTAATATCAAAATGGATACCGCTTTTCTGGCAAAATATATGAACGATATGAAGGATGACGAGGGCAGATACGGTTTGGAGAAGGCCAAAAAGCCACTCACCATAGTAGTGGATTACGGCGGACCAAACGTGGCAAAGCCTCTTCATGTAGGTCATCTTCGCTCAGCAGTAATCGGAGAGAGCGTTAAGCGTATCGCAAAGTTCATGGGACACAATGTGATCGGTGATGTGCATCTCGGCGACTGGGGACTTCAGATGGGGCTTATTATTACAGAGCTTCGAGAGAGAAAGCCTGACCTCGTTTATTTTGATGAGAGCTATACAGGAGAGTACCCGAAGGAGGCACCGTTTACCATATCTGAGCTTGAGGATATATATCCGACAGCCAGCGGCAAGTCAAAATCAGATGAGAGCTTCAAGGAAGCAGCACTTCTTGCCACAAAAGAGCTTCAGGGAGGCAGGAGAGGCTATCAGGCACTGCTTTCACACATCATGAATGTCTCTGTAACAGATCTTAAGAGAAATTATGAGAATCTGAATGTTCATTTTGAGCTGTGGAAGGGCGAGTCGGATGCACAGCCATATGTACCTGAGATGGTTGAAATGATGAAGGAAAAAGGCTTTGCACATATGAGTGAGGGCGCTTTGGTTGTGGATGTGAAGGAGGATACAGATACAAAGGAGATTCCGCCATGTATCATCCTAAAGTCTGACGGAGCCTCACTTTACAGCACTACAGATCTTGCAACACTTGTTATGCGTATGAAGGAGAACAACCCTGACCGTGTGATTTATCTGGCAGACGCACGTCAGTCAATGCACTTTATCCAGGTGTTCCGCTGCGCAAGAAAGACAGGCATAGTACCGGATACTACAGAGCTTGTACATATCGGCTTTGGAACAATGAACGGTAAGGACGGCAAGCCTTTCAAGACAAGAGACGGTGGAGTAATGCGTCTTGAGTATCTCCTCAAGGAAATTGACGATGAGATGCTCAATAAGATTAAGGAAAACCAGAAGGAAAAAGAGAACTTAAATATTGACGAGGCGGAGGCTGAGCAGACAGCCAAAACTGTAGCGCTTGCAGCAGTCAAGTATGGTGATTTGTCTAATCAGGCGAGCAAGGATTACATCTTTGATATCGACAGATTCACATCCTTTGAGGGTAACACAGGTCCATATATCCTTTATACAATCGTGCGTATCAAGTCAATCCTCTCAAAGTATGAGGCAAAGGGTGGCGACATCAGCGCACTGAAGGATGCAATCATGCCGGCAGTCAATGCAGGACAGAAGAATCTCATGCTCTCTCTGGCAAAGTTCAATGCTACAATTGAGAGTGCATACGAGGAGTCTGCACCACACAAGATATGTGCATACATCTACGAGCTTGCCAACGCATTCAACGGCTTCTACCATGACACAAAGATTCTTTCTGAGGAGAATGAAGAGCTTAAGAAGTCATATATTTCACTGCTTGTGCTCACAAAGGAGATACTTGAGGCTTGTATCGATATGCTTGGATTCTCAGCTCCTGACAGGATGTAAAAAATAATAATTTTCACGTTCTAAAACAATTGGACATGTAATATAAATAGGACATAGATGATTTATCAGAATCGTCTGTGTCCTTTTTTAATTTGAATAACTGTCGGTGGCAGGTCGGGATAGGGCTCACGCGTGTGGCTGCAGTGTCGCAGAAGCGCATAGCGGAGCTATTTAGAGTCTGTTAAATTATGCTTTGAAGCACAGAAATGCCGAGGCATGGACGCCGAGGCAAGGAGATATCGAGCCCGGACGGCGAGTATCGACGGTTTCGTCAGGCATAGAAGTACTTACTGCATAATTTATACAGAGTCTTAATAGCACAGCGTAGCTTCTGCGACACTGCAGCCACACGCGTGAGCCCTATCCCGACCTGCCACCGAAGTGGCGATAAGGAGTGAAAAATATGGATATAATTGATTATCTGCCACAAAAGATGAAGGCTGAGGCAGAAGCGTACATGCCGTGTGGCCTGGAGGAAATCAGGGTGCGCGCCGGAAAGCAGGTGCAGTATATGTTTGCGGGAGGATGTAGAGCCGGAGTGTATATCTCACATAGCGATATTGAGGAGATGATAAATTATCTGAGCGGATATTCATTCCACGCGATAGCACCGCAGCTTGCAGCAGGCTATTTTACAGTGGAGGGAGGTCATCGTGTGGGAATTGCAGGGCAGATGGGCTGCGATGGAGGAAAGGTTACAGCAGTCAGTGAGATAGCGTCCTTAAATATCAGAATTGCCCATCAGATAAGGGACGTTGCAATGCCACTGATGCCTTATATCCGGGATGAAAACAGCATTTACAATACATTGGTTATATCACGGCCGGGAGAAGGAAAAACAACATTTTTAAGAGACTGCATAAGGATACTTTCAGATGGCTGTGACGGAAAAAACGCACTTAAGGTGTCGGTGGTTGATGAGCGTTCGGAGATAGCAGCGTGCTACTTGGGAGTGGCTCAAAACGATATAGGCAATTCCAGTGATGTGCTGGATAATTGTCCGAAGTCACTTGGCATGAGGATGCTTTTGCGCTCTATGTCACCGGATGTGATTGCGGTGGATGAGCTGGGAGGAGAAAGCGATATCGAGGCACTAAACCAGCTTGTGAGTTGCGGAATAAGGATACTTGGCAGTGTACATGGCACCAATGCAGATGATCTGCGAAGAAAAATTCTGCCAAATGCCATAGAACGGTTTGTGTTTATAGACCATGATGAAAAAGGGGTGAGGCGCTATAGCATTTATGATGAAGCTTACAGGCTTTTGTATAGTACTGTTTGCGGTATCGGGGCTGATAAACGATTACAGCAAAAGAAAAAAGGCAGATATAGCGATGCTGTATGATTTTATGCTTTTGCTTGAAAAGGGGGCATTTTATCTGGCAGGAGAAAGAATGAAGGCACCACAGTTTTTTAACAGTATAAGAGGAAAAAGCGAGGTGTTTAATGAGGGATGCAGGAGAATGGGAGAAGTGCTTTCAAACAGGAGCTGTAAAAGCGGGGAGGAGGGCTGGAAGGCTGTGTGGGAGAAGGTGCTTTGGGGCAGGGTATCTGATGAAAAAATAAAGAAAATGATAGTTGAAATGGGAGGTGCATTCTTTGAAAAAAATGCAGCTGCGATGGAGCAGCGGCTTAAGGAATGTGCTTTGGACATACATAAACAGATAGATTTTTACAGGAAAGATTATGTTGAAAAAATGAAGGTGATTTGTCCGGTGGGGATTTTGGGAGGGATTATGATATCAATAATGCTTATATAAAAATGTTTGTATAAAAATGTGGTAATCCGATTAAACATATTGTTGTATGCGATGAAAGGACTTGATGATGGAGATTTCGATTATTTTTAAGATAGCAGCACTTGGAATAGTGATTACGGTGCTCGGACAGGTCTTAAAACACAGTGGAAGGGAGGAAATGACTTTCCTGCTTAGTCTGGCCGGGCTTGTTATTGTATTGTTCTGGATTGTGCCATATATAAGTGAGCTGTTTAAGGCAATGCAGGATATGTTTTCTTTGTAATATGTTGAAGATTGGGATAATAGGAATTGCGGCAGTATTTTTTGCAGTGCTTTTAAAGCGTGACAGGCCTGAGCTTTCAATGCTTCTTTCAGTGGCCTGCGGCACTATAATTTTTGCTTTTGCATTGGAGCGGCTCGGCACGACAATTGAGTTTTTTAAAGGACTTCTTTCAAAGCTTCCTGTGGAACCGGCATTTTTTGTCACTATGGTAAAGATGCTTGGGATTGCATATATTGCGGAGTTTTCATCCTCAATCTGTAAGGACTGTGGTCATAGCGCAATTGCATCGCAGATAGAGCTTTTTGCGAAGGGAGCAATTGTTGTGATGTCAATTCCGGTGATGTCTTGTCTGATAGAGCTGATTGGAGAGCTGTTTTGATTTGTAAAAAATATATTTTGATAATAATCATATTGGCTGTAGTGTTTTTGCCGCAGTGTTTTGTGTATGCGTCGGACACCGAAATTACAGATAAAATTGAGCAGCAGATGCTTGAAAAAATAGATATGTCAGAGATTGAAAAATATTCAAAGGATTATCTGCCGGACAGACTATCGTTTTCGGATATAGTGGATGCCATTCTGGCAGGAGATCAAAAGGCCGGTGAAAAAATCTGTGAGTATATTTATGAGCTGTTTTTTTATGAGATAGCGGCGGTGAAGCCTGTTATTATAAATGTGCTGTGCTATACGATACTTTTTATGGTGTTTTCAAGGCTTATTTTCTGGCGGCAGGATTATGTATACAATGTAAGCTTTCTGTTTATGTATGCATCAGTCATATCAATGCTTATGGCATCTTTTTTTGTGTTGTCTGATGTGGCAAAGGGCTGTATTGATGTGCTTTTGACTTATCTTACAGCGCTTGTGCCGGCATATGCGACAGTACTTCTTGCGTCCGGAAAAGGATTTTCGGCATCAGGCTTTTACATGCTGGCATTTGTGCTCATTTATGTAGTGGAATGGCTTATAAAGCTGGTGCTCATACCGGGAATTCATCTGTTTCTGGTGCTTGAGGTGCTCAATCACGTATCAAGTGAAAAGAAGCTTGAAAAGCTTGCAGAGTTTATTGAATCAGCAGTTACAAAAATAATGAAGGCATCCATAAAGATAGTGGCAGGAATAGGAATAGTCCAGGCCATGATTGCTCCCGCAAAGGACAAAATATCGGAAAGTCTTATCTTAAAAAGTTTTCAGGCGATACCGGGTGTGGGGAGGCTTGGGCAGGGTGCAGGTGAAATTATGCTTGGCTGTGCGATGCTCATAAAAAACAGTGTTGGTATGGCGGCGATTATCGTGCTTTTTTTTATTGTGCTGACCCCGCTTGTAAAAACACTAATCTTTTCGCTGATGTACAGATTGCTTTCCGCTGCGCTGCAGCCGGTTTCAGACAGCAGGATTGTGGATGGCATAGAAGCCGTTGCCAGGGCAGGAAATCTGTATTATATCGTGATAAGAGATGCATCTATATTGTTTTTTATAGTGATTGCGATAGTATGTGCATCTACAAGCTTTATGGGAGGTTGATAGGGCATGAAAAGTTATTTGTATCTGGCATTTTTTTTCATGGTAATGACATATTTAACGCCAAAGGAGCAGTACAGGAGGTATTTTAGGTTTGTGCTTGGGGTGTTTTTGGCGGTCATTATTCTAAAGCCTCTTGCGGCAGGGTATGAATATGACATGAGATTTGCTGAGCTTACAAAGAAAATAGAGGGGATTTCGTATGAATATGACGCGGATACGACAGATTTGTTTACGGCTTTCGAAGCTGAAGAAAACTGACTACATAGTGATTTTACTTGTTGGAGTACTGCTTCTTATTGTGGTGCTTCCGGTAAAAGAGGATAAAAATACCTGTAGTAATTCACAAAAGAAAGCTAAAGCCAAGTCAGTAAGTGAAAGCACCTGCGATGATGAAGAATATGAGAAACTGCTTGAAAAAAAGCTTGAGGGTATTCTTGAAAGGATGGACGGTGTGGGTGAGGTATCTGTGATGATTACGCTGTCAGACGATGGCACAAGGATAGTGGATAAGGATACTAAGGAGACCTCGGAGAGCATTGAAAAGACTACGGTCATATACGATGACGAGGATGCAAGCGTACCTTATGTCACAAGCACGGACAAACCGACTGTTTCAGGAGTGCTTGTGGTAGCGCAGGGCGGAGGAAGCCCACAGGTAAACAACGATATTTCTAATGCGGTTTCTGCATTATTTGATGTGCCCATGCATAAAATAAAAATAGCAAAAATGATATCCAGGGAGGAATAAAAGTGAAGAAAGGCAGCCATAAGAATCAGATAATTATTACGACACTTGCACTTCTTTTGGCAGTGGTCGGTTACATAAGCTACGATAACAGGGATACCTTTATGAATGCAAAGGATGTGCTTTCCACTGAAATCGAAGCTGTAAATGGAAAGGCAGATACAAAGGAGTCTAAGGAATGTGAGGATACACAGGCATCAGATGAGGTTGCGCTTGAGACAGACTCGACAGAGGAAATATTAAATGCCGGCGAAACGGTACTGACAAGTGCATCCACAGAGAGCGAGGAGTGTGTGGCACAGGTGAAGCTGGGACGCGAGCAGGTGCGCTCAAAGAACAAGGAGGCTCTGCAGAAGATTATCGATGATGCAGGAGTGTCAGAGGCAGAGAAGAAGAGCGCGGTCGATGCCATGGTGAAGCTGACAGAAAATGCACAGATGGAGGAGGATGCCCAGATGATGCTGGAGGCAAAGGGCTTTAAGAATGCTGTGGTAAGTCTCAGTGATGAATGCTGTGATGTGATTGTGGGAAAGGAAGATGTGACTGATGAAAAGAGAGCTCAGATAGAGGACATTATCAAGCGCAAGACAAATATCGGGGCATCAAATATTGTCATATCGACGATGGACTGATACATAAATTTTTAGTGTCTTGAAATGGGAACCGTTTTAAGCTATACTATACTCTGATTTTGTTTGGAGGAAATATCAGTGGATAACTTAAGACAGGAAATAGAAAAAAGAAGAACATTTGCAATAATTTCCCATCCGGATGCAGGAAAGACTACTTTGACAGAGAAGTTTCTTTTGTACGGAGGGGCAATAAACCAGGCCGGTTCGGTAAAGGGAAAGGCTACGGCAAAGCATGCTGTTTCAGACTGGATGGAGATAGAAAAGCAGAGAGGTATTTCGGTTACTTCATCTGTATTACAGTTTAATTATGACGGATATTGCATCAATATCCTTGATACACCGGGACACCAGGATTTCTCAGAGGACACATACCGTACACTCATGGCAGCCGATTCGGCAGTCATGGTAATTGATGCGAGCAAGGGTGTTGAGGCACAGACCAGAAAGCTCTTTAAGGTCTGTGTCATGAGACATATCCCGATTTTTACATTCATAAACAAGATGGACCGTGATGCCAACGATACGTTTGAGCTTCTCGATGACATCGAAAAAGAGCTGGGCATCGCGACATGTCCTATCAACTGGCCGATAGGATCAGGAAAGCAGTTTAAGGGCGTGTATGACAGAAACAGCAAGGAGGTCATGACCTTTGCAGATACCTTAAAGGGTACAAAAGAGGGCTCGGAGAAGATTATTCATATAGATGATCCGGCTCTTTCAGATGAGATCGGAGAGGAATTTAAAAGTCAGCTCATGGATGAGATTGAGCTGCTGGATGGCGCCAGTGCCGATTTTGATATGGAGCTTGTCACAAAGGGAGAGCTTTCACCTGTATTTTTCGGCTCTGCTCTTACAAACTTTGGTGTTGAGACATTTTTACAGCATTTCCTTAAGATGACATATGCACCGACAGCAAGACAATCTGACATCGGAATGATTGATCCTTTTTCAGAGGATTTTTCCGCATTTGTATTCAAGATTCAGGCCAACATGAATAAAAATCACAGGGACAGAATAGCATTTATGCGAATCTGCTCCGGACAGTTTACAGCCGGCATGGAGGTATACCATGTGCAGGGAGGCAAGAGCCTAAAGCTTTCACAGCCGCAGCAGATGATGGCAGATGAGAGAAAAATAGTGGACAAGGCATATGCGGGCGATATCATAGGTGTGTTTGACCCGGGCGTATACTCTATAGGAGATACACTCACGACAGCAAAGGATAAATTTGAGTTTGAGGGCATCCCGACATTTGCACCTGAGCATTTTGCGAGGGTATCACTTGTTGATTCCATGAAGAGAAAGCAGTTTGTAAAGGGTGTCACACAGATAGCGCAGGAGGGTGCTATCCAGATGTTCCAGGAGTATAAGGGCGGCATGGAAGAAATCATAGTCGGCGTGGTCGGTGTGCTTCAGTTTGACGTGCTTAAATTCAGACTTGAAAATGAGTACAATGTGCAGATCAGACTAGAGAATCTGCCATATGAGCATATCAGATGGATTGAGAACAAGGATGAGGTCAATGTAGATACAATTAACGGAACAAGCGACATGAAGAAGGTTGTCGACATGAAGGGAAATCCGCTTCTTCTGTTCATCAATGAGTGGAGCATCGGCATGACACTCGATAGAAATGACGGACTTGTGCTTACTGAGTTTGGAAGAAACTAGGTAAGGATTCCAAGGTTGAATTTGGACTTGACGTTAGTGAGAGATTATGTGTATAATGAAGACAGTTGTGAAAGCAACTGTCTTTTTAATTATGTTTTATTTGTATATTTTTGAGTATTTTAGCTATAGCTGTTTTAGCGTATAGCGTGAGGCGCAAACAGCAGCACGGGCAGCTATATGATTCTGTAATTATTCCAATTTATTTGTTGACAATTGAATAGAAGTGTATTATTATAATAGCAGAACGAACGTTTGTTCGCGAGAGGATAGGAGATTATTATGGCAAAGGAAGATAAATTAAAAGCATTAGACGCTGCCATTGCGCAGATTGAGAAACAATACGGAAAGGGCTCTGTCATGAAGCTTGGTGACAATTCAGCCAATATGAATGTAGAGACAGTACCTACAGGCTCATTAAGCCTTGATATTGCATTAGGACTCGGAGGACTTCCAAAGGGCAGGATTATTGAGGTGTACGGACCGGAGTCATCAGGTAAGACAACGGTTGCACTCCACTGTGTTGCAGAGGTACAGAAGCGAGGCGGCATCGCAGGCTTTATAGATGCAGAGCATGCGCTTGATCCTGTATATGCCAGAAATATAGGTGTTGATATTGACAATCTCTATATTTCACAGCCGGACTGCGGTGAGCAGGCACTTGAGATAACAGAGACAATGGTACGTTCCGGCGCTGTGGATATCGTGGTTGTCGATTCTGTTGCGGCACTCGTACCAAAGGCCGAGATTGACGGAGATATGGGTGATTCCCATGTGGGTCTTCAGGCGAGACTTATGAGCCAGGCGCTCCGTAAGCTCACGGCAGTTATCAGCAAGTCAAATTGTATCGTTATATTCATCAATCAGCTTCGTGAGAAGGTAGGTGTGATGTTTGGAAATCCTGAGACTACCACAGGTGGAAGGGCATTAAAGTTCTATTCATCAGTGCGTCTTGATGTCAGAAGAACTGAGTCACTCAAGCAGGGCGGTGAGATAGTCGGCAACCATGTCCGCGTAAAGGTTGTTAAGAATAAAATAGCTCCTCCTTTCAGGGAGGCAGAGTTTGATATCATGTTTGGACAGGGTATCTCAAGAGAAGGAGATGTGCTTGATCTTGCAGTAAATGCAGGCATTGTCAACAAATCCGGTGCATGGTACGCATACGAGGGAGACAAGATAGGACAGGGTCGTGAGAATGCAAAGACTTATATCCATGAGAATCCGGCATTTTTTGATATGCTTGAGGCAAAGGTAAGGGATTTTTACTTTACACAGCCTGAGGATGAAGATGCTGCAGTACAGGAAGACTCTGAAAAGTCTGAAGCAGAAGAATAATAAGTGAGCAGGGTTATATATGATAGAGATTACCGGATATGAGAATATTGGTAAAGGTAAATACCGCACGACCTTTGATAATGGCACGACATGTGTGCTGTACCGTACAGAGGCCGTGCGGTACTCTATTATGGAGGGAGCCTTTATCAGTGAAGCGGATTACGAAAAGCTGATAACTGAGGTGGTAGGAAAGAGAGCCAAAAAGAGAGCGCTGCATCTGCTAGAACAGATGGACAGGAGTGAAAGAAAGCTCAGGGAAAAGCTCACACAGGGCGGATATCCGGATTGCTGTGTGGATGCAGCGATAGATTATGTCAAGAGCTTTCATTATCTTGATGATTACAGATTTGCTTCCACATATGTCAGGTATCATCAGGACAGCTTAAGCCGCAGGCAGCTTGAGCAGAAGCTTATGGCAAAGGGCATAGGCAGAGATGATATAAATTGTGCCATAGACAGCGAATACACTGCTGATGAAGAGAAACATATAGCAAAGCTGCTTGAAAAGAAACACTATGATCCTGATAACTGTGATGAAAAGGAGTTTCGCAGGATATACCAGTTTCTTATGCGCAGAGGCTTTAAGAGCAGCCAGATTCTTTCTGCAATGAGGTCACAATTACCTTGACAATTTGCACCAAAAAGTATAGAATTTAATTGTTGTAATTTGTGAAATACAATGAAAATTTAATAAAGGAGGTGCTCCTGTAATGCTACCGTATATCATTACTGCTGTAGTTTCTGTTATTATTACTGCATTGATTGTATGGTTTGCAGCCGCTTTATATCAGAAGAAATCTGCTAACTCCAAGATAGGAAATGCTGAGGAGAAGGCAAGAGGAATCATTGATGAGGCTGTAAAGACTGCGGAGGAAAAGAAGCGCGAGTCTATGCTTGAGATCAAGGAAGAGTCTATTAAGGCTAAGAATGATCTGGATAAGGAAATCAAAGAGCGTAGAAACGAGATTTCCCGTAATGAGCGTCGTATCGTTCAGAAGGAAGAAAATGTCGACAAGAAGCTTGAAGCTATCGAGAAGCGTGAAGCCGGATTTGCAGTTAAGGAAGAGGAACTCAAGAAGCAGAAGATTGAAATATCAAAGCTTAACGAGCAGCGTTTACAGGAACTTGAAAGAATCTCTGGATTAACCTCCGAGCAAGCTAAAGAATATCTCTTAAAGACCATTGAAGAAGATGTAAAACTTGATACTGCAAAAATGATTAAGGAAATGGAAAACAAAGCAAAGGAAGAGGCAAACCGTAAGGCTAAGGATTACGTGGTTACAGCTATTCAGAAATGTGCAGCAGACCATGTGTCTGAGACTACTATTTCAGTAGTATCGCTTCCGAATGATGAGATGAAGGGACGTATCATAGGAAGAGAGGGACGTAATATCCGTACTCTCGAGACTATGACAGGTGTAGATCTGATTATAGATGACACACCTGAGGCAGTTATCTTGTCAAGCTTTGATCCAATTAGAAGAGAGGTTGCAAGAATAGCTCTTGAGAAGCTTATTGTTGACGGAAGAATCCATCCGGCCCGTATAGAGGAGATGGTTGAGAAGGCTCAGAAAGAAGTCGATAATATGATTCGTGAAGAGGGTGAGGCTGCCACACTTGAGGTGGGCATACATGGTATTCACCCGGAGCTTGTGCGTCTTCTTGGAAAGATGAAGTTTAGAACAAGCTACGGTCAGAATGCGTTAAAGCATTCTATCGAGGTTGCACAGCTGACTGGCTTACTGGCTGCTGAAATTGGTGAGGATGTCAGAATGGCAAAGCGTGCAGGCTTATTACATGATATAGGTAAGGCAGTAGATCACGAGATGGAGGGTTCACATATCCAGCTCGGTGCCGAATTATGTAAGAAATACAAAGAGTCACCACTTGTGATTAATGCAGTAGAATCACATCACGGTGATGTTGAACCGGAGTCACTTATTGCATGTCTCGTGCAGGCAGCTGATACAATCAGTGCGGCACGTCCGGGTGCAAGAAGAGAGACTTTGGAGACATATTCAAATCGTCTTCAGCAGTTAGAGGACATTACAAATGGTTATAAAGGGGTAGAGAAATCTTTTGCTATTCAGGCAGGTAGAGAGATTCGTATTATGGTAGTTCCTGAGCAGGTCAGCGACGCCGACATGGTTATCATGGCCAGAGACATATCTAAGCAGATTGAGTCTGAGCTAGAGTATCCGGGTCAGATAAAGGTTAATGTAATACGTGAGTCACGTATAGTGGATTACGCAAAGTAGAGCATTAGCGTATTGTCGGTTTGACATAATAACATGTACATTTGAAAAGGCTTCGTACGAAGCCTTTTCTTTTTTGCAAAAAATAAAAACGTAAATGCAGCCGATTTTTACAATGTTGTGCTTATGGTATGAAATAAATTATCGGTAACTGTTCATTACTACTGAAGAAATTTGTATATATTGCATAAAAATATATGTATAAGATATCCTGTATTCACAAAAATAGATAATGGTACGTGACAAAATTAGTAAAATGTTATAAAATGGTAAGTGTAATATTTAGCAACTATTAAGTATTTGATGGCTGCAATATTTATAAATATTACAAGGGAGAAACTATATAAAAAATATCATATGGAGGGTTTTACAATGCAGAGATTTACATTACCAAGAGATTTATATCACGGAAAAGGTGCGCTTGAGGCATTAAAGAGCTTTGAGGGAAAGAAGGCTATTATCTGTGTGGGCGGAGGCTCAATGAAGAGATTTGGCTTTTTAGACAAAGCCGAGGCTTATTTGAAGGAAGCAGGCATGGAGGTAAAGCTTTTTGAGGGAATTGAGCCGGATCCGTCAGTTGAGACAGTCATGAAAGGTGCGGCTGCCATGGCTGAGTTTGAACCGGACTGGATTGTAGCAATTGGTGGTGGATCACCTATAGATGCAGCTAAGGCTATGTGGATTAAGTACGAGTATCCGGATATCACATTCGAGGATATGTGCAAGGTATTTGGTATTCCAAAGCTTAGAAAGAAGGCACATTTCTGTGCTATTTCATCCACATCAGGTACGGCAACTGAGGTTACTGCGTTCTCAATCATCACAGATTATGAGAAGGGTATCAAGTATCCAATCGCAGACTTTGAGATTACACCTGATGTTGCAATCGTAGACCCTGAGCTTGCAGAGACAATGCCACAGAAGCTTGTTGCACACACAGGAATGGATGCCATGACACATGCTATCGAGGCATATGTATCAACAGCCAACAGTGACTTTACAGATCCGCTTGCACTCCATGCAATAGAGATGATACAGCATGACTTGATTGATTCATACAATGGTGATATGGCAAAGAGAGATGCGATGCACAATGCGCAGTGTCTGGCAGGAATGGCATTCTCCAACGCACTACTTGGAATAGTTCATTCCATGGCACACAAGACAGGCGCAGCTTTTGCAGATTATGGTGCACATATCATCCACGGAGCAGCCAATGCCATGTATCTGCCAAAGGTTATTGCTTTTAATGCAAAGGATGAGACAGCGAAGGAACGCTATGGCGTAATAGCAGATTTCATGAAACTGGGTGGAGAGACACTTGATGAGAAGGTTGAGCTTCTTATCAAATACTTACGTGGCATGAATGATGATCTGAATATCCCACACTGCATCAAGAATTATGGAGCAGACAGCTATCCAACAGAGCAGGGCTTTGTACCGGAGGAGGTATTCCTTGAGAGACTTCCTGAGATTGCTGCAAATGCTATCCTTGATGCTTGTACAGGCTCAAATCCTCGCCAGCCAAGCCAGGAGGAGATGGAGAAGCTTCTCAAATGCTGCTATTATGATACAGAGGTGGATTTCTAATCAAAACGGTAACTCTGAATTTAAATTATTTAGAAGGTAAACAGGAAAAATGATTGATGAAATGAAACGGCAAAAAAGAGAGCTTGTATATAAGGGTTCAATACTCGATATATACAAGGATACAATGCAGTTTGCAAACGGTAAGACTGAGGAATGGGATTTTGTCTCACACAGAAAGGGCGCTGCGGCAGTGCTTCCGGTGCTTGATGACGGCAGGATAATCATGGTGCGTCAGTATAGAAATGCTCTCGAGAGAGAGACAATAGAGATTCCGGCCGGCTGCAGAGACTTTGTGGGAGAAGATACCAGACTGTGTGCAGAAAGGGAGCTTAAGGAGGAGACGGGCTACAGCTCTGATGATATCTCGTTTTTACTTTCACTTCGCACAACAGTTGCCTTTTGCGACGAAGAAGTAGATGTCTATCTTGCCAAAAACCTGAAAAAGGGCAAGCAGCATCTCGATGATGCCGAGTCAATCGATGTAGAAATATACACCCTAAAGGAGCTGTGCGACATGATTTATGCCGGAAAAATCCAGGATTCCAAAACAGTCAGTGCAGTTCTTGCTTATAGTAATATGATTAAATAATAAATCGACAAAATAATGCAAGCCACAGGATATATACTCCTGTGGCTTGTACTTTGTAAAAAATGTGTGTATAATTTGTGGTTTAAGAATTCATTTCTGCAATGTCGTAGATAAGCTTCTTTGAATCCTCCCATCCTAGACATGGATCGGTGATGGATTTTCCGTAGACATGCTCACCAATCTTCTGGCTGCCCTCCTCAATATAGCTCTCAATCATAAGACCCTTGACAAGTGATTTGATATCAGAGGAAAGCTGTCTGTTGTGCATAACTTCCTTGGCGATACGAATCTGCTCCTTGAACTTCTTTCCGGAGTTGGAATGGTTGGTATCGATGATAGCCGCCTGGTTGACAACGTCCATCTTGTCGTACATTTCGTGCAGACGGATTAAGTCCTCGTAATGGTAGTTTGTTGTAGTGTTGCCATGCTTGCTGACAGCACCTCTTAAAACAACGTGAGTCAGAGGATTTCCTGATGTCTCAACCTCATAGCCTCTGTAAACAAAATGATGTGGGTGCTGTGCTGCATAAACAGAATTGAGCATGACAGAAAAATCACCGCTTGTAGGGTTTTTCATGCCGCTGGCCACATCGAAGCCGCTGACGGTGAGACGATGCTGCTGATCCTCAACAGAACGAGCGCCGATTGCCACATATGAGAGAAGATCCTCAACATAGCCCCAGTTCTCAGGGTAAAGCATCTCATCTGCACAGGTGAGTCCACTCTCTGCGATGGCACGGATGTGCATTTTTCTCATGGCGATAAGACCCTCAACCATGTCAGGAGCCTTCTCAGGGTCAGGCTGTGAGGCAATTCCCTTGTAGCCCTCGCCGGTTGTTCTTGGCTTGTTTGTATATACACGAGGGATGATGATTACGCGGTCCTTTACATCCTCCTGAATCTTTGTCAGACGGCTGACATAGTCACAGACTGAATCCTCGTTGTCGGCTGAACAAGGTCCGATAATGACGAGAAATCTATCATCTTTTCCGCAGATAACATCTGAAATCATTGCATCGCGCTTCGCTTTAAGCTCGGTAAGCTCCTTTGACAGAGGATATTCCTCCTTAATCTGTGCAGGAGTTGGAAGCTGGTTTAAAAATGTGAAACTCATAATACTGCTCCTTATATAAATAGTAATTGTATTAATTAAAATGGTATATTTTTATGGCATATCGGAAAAAATTTCCAATATATAATGCCCAAACAGTTAAATAATAAGATAAATGAAATATATTGTCAAATTTTTATCAATTATAATAGTATGCATAAAAAGTTATAATAAAACACTAAAAGAATATAATAAGAAAAAAGTAACATTGAAAAAAAGTAAAAGATGTGATATAAATAGTTGGTAACTTTTTTTGTGACCGTAGTTTAATGGATAAAATTCCGGACTCCGACTCCGGCGAGTGCGCGTTCGATTCGCGTCGGTCACATACTTTGATTTTGATATGTTGGGTTAATGGAGGAACCATATGAAGGACTTTTTTAACAAGGAAACATTGGATAATATAAAGCAATTTTGTGCAGAAAATAAAAAATACGTTGGAGTGGCAGGTGTACTTGTAGGACTCATACTTATACTTATAGTAGTTGTCGCAGGAGGCAATAATGACAGACAATCCAATACTGAAGCCGGATCACAGACAGAGATTTCGGTGAAGGATTTTGAGTTTGAAAAGGATTACACAAATGACGCCAAGGACGATATCAGCACATTACTTGCTGATTATTACAAGGCATACGTGGGTGATGACCTTGATACCCTTGGCAAGCTTGCGACACCTATGAGCGACAACGAGAAGAGCTATATTGGTGTTGTCAGCCAGTACTATGAGTCAGTCAATGACATCACACCTTACACCAAGAATGGCTTGAAAAAGGGAACATACTTTGTGTCTGTTAAAAACAGCATAAAGTTTACGGGAGTTGATACACAGGCACCTACACTTGACTTCTTTTATATAGAGACAGGTAAGGACGGAAAGCTCTTTATAAACAATGTATACAGTAATTTCAACAGAACATACTGCGAGAATGAACTCGATGACGATATTATGGAGCTTATTTCTAAGTATACTGCTTCATCTGAGTTTGCAGACCTGCATGAGGAGGTACAAAAGGCATATGAGCAGGCGGTCGGTTCTGATGCCAATTTAAAGACTATGCTTGAGACAACACTCACAGGTGCTATAAAGCAGTGGTACACATCGTCAGGCATTGCCAATTTAAAGAAGTCTGATGCAGACACACAGACTACAGAGGCAGATACACAGCAGGCAGATGATGCATCACAAAGTGGTGACCAGCAGACCACGGATGCAAATGCGGGCCAGACTGCAGACCAGCAGACTACAGATGCAAATGCCGGACAGACCACAGACCAGCAGACCACGGATGCTAACGCAGGACAGACCACAGACCAACAGACCACGGATACAAATGCAGCCAATCAGCAGACAGCTGAGCAGCCACAGGCACCGGCTGAGTATCAGGTAGTGACAAAGGATGTTGTAAAGGTGCGTGACGGTGCAAGCACAGATGCAAAGGAGCTTGGTCTCTTAAAGGAACAGGTAACACTTACAGCATATGGCACAGAGGGCGACTGGACTATAGTATCCTACAGCGCCGGAACAAATGGCAGAGCTTATATCAAGACAGAGAATCTCCAGACAGTAGGACAGTAAAAGCAATACAAAGTAACAGATGTGCATACAATCATAGGAAGCAACACGGAGGCTTAAAGGTCTCCGTGTTTTAATCTACATGGCAAATGGCTGCTGTAAAGAGTAGAAAAGGCTGCTGTTTGGTTTATGTATATCGGATAAAGCAATCTAAAAAGAGGATATGGTATGGAAGAAAATGGTGTAAGAATAAATAAATTCCTCAGTGAAGCGGGCGTGTGCTCAAGGCGTGAGGCAGACAGGCAGATAGAAGCCGGCAAAGTAGGAATAGACGGCGTGACAGCAAAGACAGGTGACAGAGTTCTAAAGGGACAGACTGTCACATATAATGGACAGGTAGTATCAAAGGAAGAAGAGATGATACTGATTGCCCTCAATAAGCCGGCCGGCATAGTCTGCACAGCAGAAAAAAGGGAAAAAAACAACGTGATAGATTATCTTAATTACCCAAAGCGCATTTATCCAATTGGCAGGCTGGATAAGGATTCAGAGGGACTTTTACTTCTGACCAACAATGGCGAGATAGTAAATAAGATGATGCGCTCCGGCAACAGACACGAAAAAGAGTATATTGTCACAGTAAACAAAACAATATCTGACAGCTTCATAAGAGGGCTCGCAGGAGGTGTACCGCTTGTAGAGCTTGGTGTGACAACCAGAAAGTGCCATGTGAAAAAGCTGTCCTCAAAGCAGTTTAAGATTATTCTGACACAGGGCTACAACAGACAGATAAGACGGATGTGTGAATACTTTGGCTACCGTGTGGTTAAGCTTGAGAGAGTGAGAATCATGAATATTGAGCTTGGTGACCTGCCAAGAGGAAAGTACAGGGCGGTGACACCACTTGAATACAAGGGGCTCAAAAGACTGATTGCGGATTCCTCGAATCAGCCGGTTATACCTGATACGAATAAGGATCATTCTGATAAGAAATATACGGATAAGAAACATACGGATAAGAAATATCAGGATAGAAGAGCAAAGTAAAGCAGACAGGGGATTATTACAGCATGGAGAATAACAAAATAAAAGATAAGATAGATGAGCTTGTTGAAAGTCTTAACCGCGCGTCAAAAGCTTACTACAACGGCGCAGATGAAATAATGCCAAACTACGAGTGGGATGCAATGTTTGATGAGCTTACACAGCTTGAAAAAGAGACAGGATATATCCGCCATGACAGTCCGACACAGAATGCAGGCTATGAGGCAGAGGCTGGAAATCGTGAGCCGCATGAGTATCCGGCACTTTCACTTGCCAAGACAAAGAGCATTGAGGAGCTTAAGAAATGGGCAGGTGATATGCCAATCTGGCTTTCATGGAAGCTTGACGGACTGACACTCGTGCTCACATATGACGGTGGCAGGCTTGTGAAAATACTGACGAGAGGAAATGGAACTGTAGGAAGTAACATCACCTTTTTGCAGGATGCCATAAGCGGCTTCCCAAAGGAGATACCATACAAGGGACATATGGTTGTAAGAGGGGAAGCGACAATTTCCTACACGGATTTTAAGCTGTTAAATGATACAATCGAGGACGATGATGAGAAATATGCCAATCCAAGGAACCTTGCATCCGGTACATTAAATCTCGATGATGTGGAAGAGGTGAAGCGCAGACATGTAGTGTTTTATGCGTTTACACTCGTGCATATAGATGATGATATCATATCATGGGGGGATAGAATGAGCTATCTTAGTGATATGAAATTCAATGTTGTCAAAAGGGAGGCAACAGATGCGGCAGGCCTTGATGAGGCTGTAAAACGCTGGACAAGGGATGTCGAGAGTGGCAGGATGGATGTGCCTGTGGACGGACTTGTCATATGCTATGATGACACTGCCTACGCTGCAGGCGGAAGCGTCACAGGGCATCATGCTACGAGAGCAGGTTTTGCTTTCAAGTGGCAGGATGAGGCTGTAGATACGAGACTTCGTTATATTGAATGGTCGTGTGCGGTTTCGACAATATCGCCGGTGGCTGTTTTTGAGCCGGTGCAGATAGAGGGTACGACGGTTTCGAGAGCTTCGCTTTGCAATCTGACTGAGATAGAAAGGCTTGGAGTGGGAAAAGAGTGTACACTTTCCGTGATAAAAGCCAACAAGATTATTCCGAAATGCATAGCTGTAAAGGATGCGGTGGGAGCAGTTGAGATACCGAAGGAATGTCCGGTGTGTCATCATCCGACACGCATATTTGTAAGTAAAAACAGCGGTGTGAAGACGCTACATTGCACAAACCCTGACTGTACAGCCAAGAATGTCAAAAAGTTTTCAAGATTTGTCAGCAAAAGCGGAATGGATATAGATGGACTTTCGGTACAGACAATGCTAAAATTTATAAATGAGGGATTCATAAAACAGTTCCCTGACATATACCATCTGCCCGAGCATTTTGATAAGATAAGCAGCATGGAAGGATTTGGCGAGAAGTCGTGCATGAATATGCAGACTGCCATCGAAAAAAGCAGACATGTCCATCCGGTTAATCTGATATTTGCACTCTGTATACCTCTTATAGGTACCGATGCAGGCAAGAAGATTGTCAACGCAATAGGTTTTGATGGCTTCGCGGACAGGATGAGAAATGCCACTGACTTTGTGGATATAGACGGCATAGGCCAGGAAAAGTCAGGCTCCATACTTGAATGGTATGCAAATCCCAAAAACAGTGCGATGTTTGAAGCACTGATTAAGGAGCTTGACATAGAAAAGGTCGATATAAAGGATATGTCGGAGGGAAGCTTAAACGGCAAGACCTTTGTTATCACAGGCGATGTGCATGATTTTGCCAACAGAAGCGAGTTTAAGACCTATGTGGAGTCACAGGGCGGCAAGGTGACAGGAAGCGTGTCAAAAAAGACAGACTATCTGGTAAACAACGACACTGAATCTACTTCATCAAAAAATAAAAAAGCAAAAGAATTAGGAATACCTATCATCTCGGAGGATACATTTATAGAGATGTTTGGGCGTTAGAAAAGAGGTTATAAAATGCCTATAAAGACACAAAATGATTTACCTGTAAAGGAAATACTTGAGAGAGAAAATATATTTGTGATGGACGAAAACAGGGCATCACATCAGAACATCAGACAGCTGGAGATTGCGATTGTAAATCTCATGCCATTAAAGGAGGACACAGAGCTTCAGATACTGCGCTCGCTGTCAAATACCCCTATACAGGTCAATGTAACGTTTGTGACCACATCTACTCACGAGGCCACTCACACATCACTCAGTCATCTGAACAAATTTTACGAGACCTTTGATGATATAAAGGACAGATACTTTGATGGCATGATAATCACAGGGGCACCGGTTGAACTTATGGAATACGAGGAGGTAGACTACTGGGATGAGATATGCAGTATAATGGAGTGGAGCAAGACACATGCTTTCTCCACACTTCATCTGTGCTGGGGTGCACAGGCAGGATTATATTATCACTACGGCATACCAAAGCGTGTGCTTCCAAAGAAGAAATTTGGTGTGTATGCGCACCGTGTAAAGAACAGAAAAATCCCACTTGTCAGAGGCTTCGATGACGTGTTTTACGCACCGCACTCAAGACATACCGAGGTCTTAAAGGAGGATATATTAAAGCATCCTGAGCTTACCATACTTGCGGAGTCGGATGATGCCGGAGTATTCCTTCTGATGGATCAGGACGGTAAAAAGATTTTTGTGATGGGACATCCTGAGTATGACAGATATACTCTTCACAATGAGTACGAGAGGGATAAGAAAAAGGGGCTTGATATAGATATGCCGGTGAACTACTATCCGGATAATGATGATACACAAAAGCCGCTTTTACAGTGGCGATCGCACGGCAATATACTTTATTCCAATTGGCTTAATTATTATGTATATCAAGGAGTGCCATACGATTTCGTAAATAACGGCGCAATCCTAGGAAAATAAAGGGCCTGCGGGATTTTCGTAAAATCGTAAAAAATATAAAATTCTATGTATTTTAATGCATTTTAATGCGAAAAGTGTGTAGTAACTGTGTAGTAACCACCCCAAAAAGTGTGTAGTAAAAATTGTATATAGAAAAGCCATTATATGACACAAATATGAGAAGAACATGGAAATGCTCTTCTCTTTTTTTATGCCACAATTTAGGCATAAGGAGATGATGTTATGTTTGATGATGAAGTAAGAGAACAAATATTTGCTAAAAGCGAGTTACAAAAAATCGACCTAATGACATTGTCTCTTGTCATTAAAGCGATAGAGGAAGTTTTGGAGGAAAGCAAAGATGAACATGCCGTATCAGCAACCAATGATGAATTATACACCTAATTATGGAGCATATCAGTACAACCCAATGGCGAACTATCAGAGATACCAACAGCCCGAACCGACACAAAGCATAAGTGGCAGAGTAGTACAGGCAGTTGAGACTATTAATCCCAACGAGGTGCCAATGGATGGCAGTGTAGCATTTTTCCCAAAACAGGATTTAACGGAGATATACGCTAAAAGCTGGAATGCTGACGGAACAATACGCACATTGACCTTTAAGCCGGTTTTAAACGATAAGACAGACATTTTATCGGGTGACACGGAAAAGCTTGAATTTGACCTATCAGAGAAAGCCACAGAGGGTATTATGGCAAAGCTCAACGAACTATCCGAGAAAATTGAGCAATTATCTTTAGGGGCACAAAGAAAAACTCCACGAACACAAAGTAAGGAGAGTGAAAAGGCATGAATGTAATGGGAATAATGCAACAGATAATGAGCAATAATCGTGTAATGGGAAATCCAATGATTAAGAATGCAATGAGTATGGCTCAAAGCGGAAACAGCAAAGGGATTGAGCAAATGGCAAGAAACCTATGCAAAGAAAAAGGCATTAATCCTGATGATGTAATGAAGCAGATTAGAGGTAATTTTGGGATATAGCATATGAGAGAACGTGCGCACGGCTCTTTATGAAATAAATTTTGGAGGTAAAACAGATGTTCAACACAGGAAATTGTCCAAGCGTACCTATTGTGGCGAATTTGGACGGAAACAACGGAAATAACTGGAATGACGGCTCATGGCTTTGGTTCCTTATCGTAGTATTTGCGATATTTGGAGGCTGGGGTAATGGCTTTGGTGGTTTCGGTGGTGGCACTAATGGCGGTGTCGGCAGTGAAATTCAGAGAGGTTTTGACAATCAGGCAGTTGTCAGCAAGTTAGACGGCATTTCTAACGGACTTTGTGACGGCTTTTATGCCATGAACAACAGTATGCTCACAGGCTTTAATGGTATTAACACAAATATCATGCAGACAGGCTACGGCATACAACAGGCAGTAAACGCTGATACAGTCGCTAATATGCAGAATACCAATGCTTTACAGTCACAGCTTGCTAACTGCTGCTGCGAGACGAGAGAAGCCATTCAGGGTGTAAACTACAACATGGCTACTAACACTTGTGCTTTACAGAACACAATGAACAATAATACAAGAGATATTATTGACAGCCAGAATGCCGGCTTTAGAAGCATATTAGACTACTTATGCCAGGATAAGATAGCAACACTTACAGCAGAGAACAATGATTTACGCAGAGCCGCTTCACAGGATAGGCAGAACGCACTTCTGACTAGTACAATGGCAGCACAGACAAATCAGATTATCAATGCTGTAAACCCGGCACCAATCCCGGCATACACAGTACCTAATCCAAATGCGTACTATGGTTGCGGTTGCAATACCGGCTGTAATTGCTAAAACTTTTTATCAATATTAAGTTTAAAATTGCTAATGTGCCTAATTTATGATATAATAATTATATAAATATCGGAGGTTAGGCACATGGCTGTTGAAAATTTAATTGGAAAAAGATTTGGTAAACTTATAGTTGAAGAGTATTCAGGAAAAAACGAAAAGGGGTATCACTTATGGAAGTGTAGATGCGATTGTGGAAACTATGCAATCGTGAATGGTAAAAGCCTTAGAAATGGACATACCAAAAGTTGCGGATGCATACACAAAGCAAAAGATTTAACTGGTCTAAAGTTTGGTAATTTAACTGTTATAAAAAAGCATGGAAGAAAAAACCGCAATAACCAATGGCTTTGTAAGTGTGGCTGTGGGAAAGAAGTTGTTTGCTACCAATACAACCTCGAGAGGGGGACGAGCACATCTTGTGGGTGCCTTAGAAGTTATTATGCTAAAAAGGTAAGGCCTTGTCATGGGGAATCAACAGGAAAGCTTTATAAAAAGTGGAGTTCTGTAAAAACAAGATGTTACAATTCTAATTCTCCGAATTACAAAGATTATGGTGGCAGAGGAATAAAAATGTGTGATGAATGGCTTACTTTTTGGAATTTTAGGGAGTGGGCATACGCAAATGGATATTCAGAGGACCTTACACTTGAAAGAATAGATGTAAACGGAAATTATGAGCCGTCTAATTGTACTTGGATACCCATGAGCGAGCAACAGTCAAACAAGAGGACTTCTGTTTTTATAGTTTATAACGGGGTAAAAAAGACTCTTTCTCAATGGTCAAAAGAACTTGGCATAAGCAGAGAAGCTTTAAGGTATAGATATAATGCCGGGTGGACAGTAGAAGAATGCCTTTTCGGTAAAAAAACAACAGGAAAACACCAACTCCCAAGAAAGGATATACCTGAATATTTACAACAGAATAATTGAGTATCTTAATTGAGTTAACTCAATCTAAACCGATTAAAAACCATTTTTAGTCGAGGATTAGTCCAAGTTTAGTCGAGAGTTAGTCGAGATTATGTCTGCTAAGCAGTATTACTTGATGTTACCGACACAAATGTCGGGAAGATAAAGGGCAGACTATAATGTTTGCCCTTTTGCACATTGAAAACCGAATATTAGTTGATGATTTGTAGATTTGATTTTTCTAAAAAACTTGAATTTTGGGGTTGACTTTTTGTGCGTACTATTATATGTTAAATGTGCGGACAGAAAGTGAGGTGTTTAAAATGTCTCCACGCACAGGCAGACCTAAATCTGAAAATCCAATGAATGATAGGATTTATGTAAGAGTAACAAAACAAGAGAAAAAAGAAATTATGGACTTTTCTTCTGAAAGTGGTTATTCAATACTAGAACTAATCAGAATTGGCATTGAAAAGATAAGAAGTCAAAAAAAATAAAGTGTTGCACCGCTACCAACGAACACAACACTTTAAAAGCACCAATCCGAAAGAGATTGATAAATCTATTCTATCAGTTTCTTTCGGAAAATCAAGTATTTTTTGAAAGGATAAGATATTATGGAATTAGAACGCAAGAGTATTGATGAAATGACAAAGGCAGAGCTTAAAAGGGAGCTAGATGGCCTTAGATGTGAGTATGACACATTAAAAGTCAAGGATGACATTATCAAGATATTAGACCGTATGCCAACGAGCATTGAGCTAGAGGAAATAAGGAAGTATGCCGAAAAGGTGTATCAGAAGTCTATAGATAAGCATTGGTATTTTCTGAATGGAGTACACGACAACATCTGCAATATGGTAGACAATCTATTGGAAACAGGAGATTATAGCACACTAAACTATCTGAACTGTTTTGTATATGGTAAGTTATTAGACGAAAATCCGACCGCAACGGAGGGAGTAAAGACAATGACAGGCGATATGGAGAAACTGTTGCTGAAACACTTAATGGCAGAGAGAGGCGGTGTGGCATAATGAATGCGATTAACAATGTAATAGATATGAGAACACCTATTGAAGTTGCACTTAACATTGATAGCGATGGTATGACAACAGCTAGAAAGTTGTATGACTTTTTAGGGCTGGCACAAGGGCAGTTTTCAAGGTGGGCAAAAACTAATATTACAGATAATGAGTTTGCTACAGAAAATGAGGATTATTGGGGGTTCGACATTGATGTCGAGGGTAACAAAGCGGTAGATTACAAGCTCACTGCTCATTTTGCCAAGAAGTTATCTGTTAAAGGTAATTCAGAGAAAGCGGAACAGGCAAGGGAATATTTTACAACTGTAGAGGAAAGAGTAAAGCAAAAAGCTATTGATATATCCCAATTGTCACCCGAGCTTAAAATGTTCAACACAATCTTTCAGTCAGTAGCACAGCAACAACTTGAACAGAAACGACAGGCGGAGCAGATAAATAAAGTTGAGCAGACTGTTGACAATATGAAAGAGATATTTACACAGCCTATCGGAGATTGGAAAGCTGAAATCAATGCAAGGGTGCGTGAAATTTCAATCAAGAGCAAAATTGACTATCAGATACTTTACAATCAACTCTACGGAGAATTGGAAACCACTGCACATTGTAGCTTAAAGAGATTGCAGGACAATAAGAAAAAGCGCATGGAGAAAGCGGGCAATACCAAAACAGCAATTAAGAATGAGACAACAAAAATTGCTATTATCTTTGAAAAACCACAACTTAAAGCTATTTTTGAAAATATCGTCAAGAAATATGCTATGAGTTATTGTGCATAATCAAATTTAGAAACCATCAACTAATATCGGTTGGTGGTTTTTTATTTTATGAAAGAGAGGTAATAAAAATGGCTGAATTTTCAAGCATTGCAACACAGACAGTTGCAGTAAATGGGAATGTATTATTTACAGATGCGCCAACATCTGTATGCAATAAAGGATATATTTCGCACAGAACAGGGAGCGGATTAATTAACCTTAAAGGCGCTACCAATACTTGTAAAGCAAAGTACAGAGTAGAATTTAACGGAAATATTGCAGTTCCTACAGGCGGAACCGCAGGAGCAATTTCATTAGCTATTGCTGTCGAGGGCGAGCCGGACTTATCTACACTGGCAATCTCTACACCAACAGCAGTTGAAGCATTTAACAATGTGTCTATGGCAACAGATGTATGGCTTCCTTGCGGATGCTGTCAGGCTGTTTCTGTCAAGAATACATCTGCACAGGCTATCAGTGTTGCAAATGCTAGCATCACAGTAAATCGAATTGGTTAGGGGGTGAGAGTATGCACATTGAAAGAATGCACAAAATGCAAGAGTGTCTTACAGAGAAAGCTGTCAGCGAGTTTGAAAAGGGCATTGAAAATGTTGACACTTCTGAAATGGGTGAGGTCGTGGATATGATAAAAGACCTTGCAGAAGCTGAGTATCATTCAATAATTTCCAAAGCTATGAAAAAGGCTGATGAAGAGGAAGAAGAGTACGACAAAGAACTCCTAAGAAGTCTTAAGGCAGAATATGGCGAAGAAAGTGGCAGAAGATATTACGACCAATATCGCTATGCAAATGGCAGATTTGCCCCAAAAGGCCACGGAATACGCAGAGGATATGAAGAACCACCATATTATCATATGCCGGTAAACTACAACGACATGGAGTATATGCGTGACATGGATAAGAGCCAAGGTAAGATGTACTACTCTGAACCGATTGCACCACATGTGAGTGAAAGCAATTATGACAGAGCAAAGAGACATTATACCGAGACAAAAGAAATGCACAAAGGAGCTTCAACAGAGGACAAAGAGCATAAAATGAAAGCCCTTGATATGTATATCCGTGAATTGAGCGGAGACATATCGGAGCTTTTAAATGACATGACACCTGATGAACGCAACCTTTTGCGCACCAAAATGAGTAATCTTGCGTCAAAACTGTAATTATTAAGGCTATGGGTAGTAATGCTCATAGCCATTTTTAGAGGGTATAAGCATGAATATAAGAGTTAATGATACATTGTGGCACATACAATTTAAAAAGCCCACATCAAGCGAATTAAAGCGGTCTGACGGCACTATAAGTTTAGGAGTAACCGACAACACAACCAAGACAGTAACGATAGCTGATAATGTGTCTGATTGCATGGCTGACAAGATACTATGTCACGAGCTGGTGCATGTGTACTCGTTCTCATACGGCTGTGACATTGACATAGAGACAGAGGAAATAATCGCAGACTTTATGAGCTTGTACGGACGGAATATTATATACACGGCTGACAGAATATTTGATTTATTGGAGCAAAAATATGGATAAAATAGACAGACTATTAGAATACATACACCGGACTAATCCGGAAATGACACGGCAGAAATTGATTGAAGAACTAGGAGAGAGTGAATACAGTGCCAAGAGCATTTATTTTTTGGCGATTCAAAATTCAAATTTCCAAAAATTTTAGGATGAATTAAGTGCCCCCGTACCTTTGACTTTTTCGATTTCAAAAATCCGTTTGCAAATTTTTTCAAAAACTTGCCGAAAACTTGCAAAGAACTCGCACCACACTTTAATTGAGTGAAGTTTTCTGAAAATTCAAACATTTTCTATGGATTGGTGCGCCCAGCTCGTAACATGTCACACCCAGCACGGCTTGACGGCTTGCAATGCTATAATTATATTTTTAGGCATTGTAAACGGCTTGTTTTGTGGCTTATTATAGCGTACTCGATAAAATCCACGCTAACACGTTTAAAAGCCCTTAAAACGTCAAATACACGGCTTTAAATGTGTATATCATAAAATCATAGAATATTTTTATTAATTTGTCAATGTACTACAGTGCCCGGACTTATAGCCGGATAACTTGCGACAGTTCCAACGGCTGCACGCTTGATTTTTGGACACGTCAAAAAGGAATATAAAATATCCCTAGTGGTAACACGTGATATATTTCCCGGCTTGATAGTCACAAAACAGCGTGACCGGGTGAACGTGCGCGTGCTTCTCTACGACTTGCAACCATTCACCGCACCTTTGAACTGTTATTTTTAACTCGTGCGATTCCATCCACTCTATACAATCATACTTGATATAACTAAAGTCGCTTATTTTTGGCATTTCATAGCCTAGCGCCTGAACGCGCTTATATATTTCTTTTTTCCCTAAATACTCATAATTAGACATAATACACCCCCTATCTATAACAAGCCTTAATTATTGGGCTTATATAGTTTTTGTGGTTTAGGTAGTTATCAAAAGCCGTCCGGCGGTATTCCTTGCCACTAATAAGCGCGGTAACATCGTCACACGCGCCAGACTCTGCGACAGTTCTAAAAATATCTGTTATCGCTTTACGTGTGGCACGTTCGCTTGCTTGATATTCCGGCGCGCTTTGATATTTGCCATTGTAGCGTGCTTTTATTTCACACTCTACAGCGTCAAGCGTGGTTAGTTCGTTATCGTTCATCCATCAACCCCCTTTTCTATTCGTGCATGGTTTATAAGTTACTTTTTTGACCTTTTCGCGGTCTGTCGTGCGTTAATCTGTTTTTATTAGGTGGTAACGCAAAGCACCTATAAAGGGCGCACAATTATTTGTTCAGGTGTTGCACCTCTTGAGCCTGATATAAATATAAAGGCATTTATAAGACCTCTTGACGCGATTATTTACCGGACGCGCGGACGGAGTGCGATATATACAGCCGTAAAGCCGTATAAAAGCACCTATAAATTAAATACATTAAATTGATAATATAAGACCTGAAAAGCCTTATATATAAAGCTAATAGCCGGAATCGAACCGGCTAGAATACACCTTGTTAATTTGTACCGCTATTAGCTTGCGAATTATTCCAATATCATCCCTTATTGTTCAATGATTTCAAAGCATTTTTGTATCTCTTCTAGGCTGTGGCAGCATTCCCCACCGGGATAACGATATATAGCCATATAATCGCCACCACCTAGAGGCTGCATACCTTTCAAATATGCTCTATATCCTCCATTACCTTTTATAATTTTGGGATATCCGTCTTTTATCATTTTCTCAATTCTTGTCATTTTCTTATTTCTCCTAATTAAATAAAAATTAAGTCGATAGTATCAGTTGAGTTATGCGACTTTTTGTTGAAATATGTAACTTACTAATTGCAATTTAATAAAAAAATAAAAATAAACCACCATACCCAATAACAAGGCATGATGCAAAAAGCCCGAAAGCCTTTAAAAGCTCGATAAAATCTCTCATATTGCGCCCCCTAACAATAACAAAAATCACCTTGTAGCCCGGTTGTAATAATCATTTTCCCATCCTTACGGCGGTAAACTACACCACAACCGCCATCACTTAAAGACCATACAAGCCAGCCAGCCGGAGTTATTTTTTCATGCTTCTTATAATCATAAAAAGCATAATGCGGTTTTATTCCGCTTTTTTCCTGTTCAAGCGCATTGTTTATAATTTCATCGTCCGTTAATAACAACGCTTTTCCGTTTTTCTGTCGTCCGCAATATCTCATTTTTACGCCCTTTCTGGTCTGCCATCATCAGCACCGGGAGACCGTCCCGCGGTGGACGCTCCACGTTGGAGCGTTTCGGCTTAAAAATAAATATAAAAGCTTTTCCCACTGTTATTCCATTCACTATCTAATACGGTAACTTTTGAAAGTCTACCAATGCATCCGTAAACTCCGGCGGCATAGTATTTAGAGTCGACTTGGCAACCTTTAGCATCGGGAAACTCTTTTTTAATTTCCTGTATAATCTCATTGACTTTGTGACAGCAAACGCCACTTTTTTCGTCGAACGGCTCCAGCCGTGAGATATAGTTCTCTGCGTTTTCAAAAGTATAGATGTTACAATTTAACTTGATGCCGTTAACCATTTCGCCCATTCTGCAAATTTCCTTGTGTGATAATTTTTTCATTTTCTTTCCCCTTTTGACTGTGATATAATACAGTCACCTTTCAATTATTTTTTGTTTGGTGCTCATCGTGTAACTTTGACCGGCTGCGCGATGAGCTTTTTTATTTTGTTCCTTGCCTTTCGGCTTGACATTATAATAACACTGCATTTATGTAATGTCAATACATAAATTAAAAAATATTGCAATAAAATTTAATTACATTAATGCAATAGTAAAATCAATAATAAATGAATTAATGCATATAATAAGAAATAACTATTATTATTTATATTATGTAATGAATTATTATTGACATAATAATTTAATTATTATATATTTATGTATAGCAATATTATTTATAGTATTATTGCCAGTGATTATTGATATTATTAATTTATATAATGAGGTGTAAAAAATGGATGAAAAGAAAATAATTGAAAACTACAAGAAGCGTATACAAAAGCAGAACGACAGAATAAGAGAGAGCTACGACAGAATAAGCGTTACTTTGCCAAAGGGCACAAAAGACCGAATACAGGCGCAAGGGCTTACAATTAACGGCTTTGTAAATCAATTAGTGCTGGATAAGCTGGACGAGCTGGAAAACAATAACAATGAGTGTCCATTCTAAAATTTAAAGTCGGTTTTTATGGCCGGCTTTTTATTTTATATATAATTAATATATATGTGTGTGATATGGTATATATTAATCAATACAGTTGTTGTTATATATCCAATAGCTCTATGTATTGACAAAACAAGTATATTTGATTATTATTATTTTAATTAAATTAATAAGCAGATGCCGGTTAGCCTGTGTCACTTGGAATTATTCCAGGTGGTGCGGGCTTTTTATTTTGGCTTTTTGGGGGATGCGTTACATGTCAGACATTGAAATTTATGAAAATGATTTATTATTTTATTTAAATGAATTTTGTGAAAGAAATAAGATTGAGGATATAAAAAAAGAGTCTCAAAGCGTGTGGAACAGTGCTTTATATTATATTCAAAAAAAGCTATTTGATAGTAATTATTTTAAATCAAAAGAGAATTATAAATTAGATAATGGAATGTATAAAGAGAGTAACTTTAATAGTTATAATTTTGAATTAGTAATGTATGTATTAGATATATATATCTATGATATGTGTATGAAATATGATAAAGAGGTTAGTATATTGGGTTTTAGTTCATTAACTGGTATTCCTGATAGTACTATATACGATTGGGGTAAGAATACGCTAAGCCCGATAGCATCGGAGATTTTGGAAAAACTGAGAAAATATCAGGAAGAAAGTCTATCGAATAAGCTCGTGACCGGGGCGAAGAATCCAGTTGGAGTTATTGCAATACTAAATAGGCGTTATGGCTGGGCTTCACCATATACAAGCGATAGCAGACAGCAAGCGAGAGCATTAAGTGCCAATGAATTGCCACAGTTAGGCGGTGCAAATAGTCAGAATATTAAAGCATTATCGAGTGATAACATGGTTGATAATGCCAAGTAATTGTATATACAATACACACAATTATAAACCCTTTATTTACAAGGCTTTGAGGGCTGTTGAATTATTACAACTATTCACAAAACAGTTGTTTAGCGAAGAGTTGAAAGGGTATAGATAAATTGTATATGCAATAGATACAATTTAAAACGCTTGATGTTTGAGACTTAAGCAGCGCGCGTATCGGGTGCCCTAGGGGTGTATATGAAAAGCAACAAACCGCCCCACTTAGCCCCCAAAATATCCGCCAAAACAAAAAGGCCTTTACCCATACCTAAATCGTACCAAGCAGTATTTATTATTATAACATAAGTTATATATTAATTAAACAACATACACAATAATAATATATATACATACAACTATGATTAAATATTAGTTATATATAATATATAACAGTAAAGGAGTTAACGGCAATGAAATTAACAGGATTTGAGTCTAACAAAATTAATTCTGATATGGTAAATCATCCTAGCCACTACAATTTGCCTGACCGTAAAGAGTGCATTGATGAAATGATTGACATTTACGGACTTAAGGATGTGGCTAAATGGTGTGAGATTACTGCATACAAGTATAAATATCGTGCCGGGCATAAAGGCTCTGTAATTGAGGATATGAGTAAGGCTGCATGGTACACAGTTAAGGCTTGCGAGCTTAAGTCTAAGCGTAGATGGGAGACTTTCGGCAAGTTTGTTGATAAATTCATACCAATGTTTTTTAAGGGCCTGTATACATGGATAATTTTATTCTGTTTGCTTTATGGAATACTCTTTTCTGACCGATGCTCAATGGTTGTCTCAATAGTGTTTTTAGTTCTTGCGTGCATAGCCGAGTCAATATTGAAAGAAAATGAGGTGTAAATCATGTTTGTATTAAAAATCGCGACAACAGTATGGCTGGCATTACTTGCATTAGGAATGACAAGTGCCACATTAAACGAAAAAGAGACAGTTAGCTCGAGACTTCTTGGCGCTGCGGTAATGCTCGGTCAAATACTTGCCATAGCTTTTATGTGGCAGTAGATATAGGGCATTCGCCAAGCGGTAAGGCACGGGATTTTGATTCCCGCATTTCGTTGGTTCAAATCCAACATGCCCTGTTCGGGGTTTACTTGGTTCCCCGACATTGGACTTAGTAGTTCCTTTCGCCCTCATAGTGGAAAGCTGTTAAGAGCCGTCACAAGGCTCGTGAGGGTTTAATCGTGCATAATCCCACAATGCACGAGCGTGAAAACCAACCTGTCGTAAAGACATCTGTAACAGGCAGAGTAGACATATATACCCCCTTTAATTGTTAAACTAGGGCAACTCAAATCAGTGAGTCTTAGGTGAGGTGCAATTCCTCACATGTCCTTTGCTGTAGGTTTCCTAGTTCTTTTCCTACAGCACATACAAATTTATATCTCCAGAGGGTGTTGCCACTCCTTAGACTTCACCCTCATTAACGGCATGTAGCTCAGTGGTAGAGCAGTCGGTTATTAACTGATTGGTCGTGGGTTCGATTCCCAACCTTGCCGATTTAGTAGTGTTAGTAGCACTACGTAGCCTTGAAGTACAAAAGGCTATTCGTGGTGACAATCAGTGTTGCCACGGCGCGTGCCGATATGGGATAAAGGTATTCCAATAGCTTGCTAAGCTATCCAACAGAAATGTTGTTCGTGTTCGAGTCACGATGTCGGCGTTGGTCGGTGTATGCTGACTGCTGATGTGTATGCAAATGGGGTAAGCAACTACTCTGTGAAAACAGATAATAGTGTTCTATGCGCTGTTCGGACATGTGTGGTTCAAATCCACACCACATCAATCATATGTCGGTTTAGTGCGAGCTGTTATATCTTGAATAGCGGTTGCGTAATGCTGACGGAGGCCTGCAATATAGCAGTTTCGGAAAAATAAAAGAAAACACACAAAAACAAGTTGCTAGTAGGTACGCGCGACTGAAAGCAATGGGTGAGACACTTCAAAATTCTGTAATGTGTTTTGGGAAACCTTTTGATGGAGTGTATTTTGCCTTTTTTAAAAATTCGGTAAAATCAGTTGCCTAGTGATTGCAACACGAAAAGCGGAACCGTGACCGCCTGACAACTGTTTTTATATAAATCACGGAGTTATCGGTACGGAGGTAAATAATATGCTATCAGAAAATGAAATCGAAACAAAAGTTAATTTCTTATCATCAGCAAGGTGCAATCACACATTCCATAAATACATTGACATAACAGGTGACTTGATAGAGGGAACACTTTTATCAAGGATTTTATATTGGTTTGCGCCAAGTAAAGACAATAAGAGCAAAGTTAAGATATACAAGGATGGCGAATATTGGATTGCAAAGCAAAGAAAAGATTGGTGGGAAGAAATACGGATTACTGAAAGACAGTATGATAAAGCAATTAAATCGTTGGTGAAAAAGAAATTTGTAATTACAGCAAAATACAAATTCAACTCAATGCCGACTATACATATAAGACCTAATTATGATGTTATCAACGCAGAAGTTAAAAAATGGGAAGAAAATATCAGACAAGAGGTTATAGCAGAAGATAGAGGACAGGAATTACATAAACAGGCAGACGGGAATGACACAAAATGTAATTCCCAAGGGAATAACACAAAGTGTAATTCGGGAATGCCACAAGGTGTAACTCTTTTAACAGGGATTACTAATAATGATTACCTTAACACTAATTACGAAACATTAAATACTAAAAGTAATTCTCTTAACAGAGAACAGTGTAATTCTTTTTCACCTAAAGATAAAAAAGTGAAAGAGTTTAAGCCGATAAGCGAATACTCTCAAAAAGATTGGGAAGTTGCCGAAGAAAGAATGGTAAACAGAGCTGGTAAGATAGCCTATGATTGGACTAACGATGAAACACTTAAAGAAAATGTAAAGTTATTCTTTGAATACTTCCTAGGCAAGCATAGAGAATACACCGGAGAATATCACTATCCATTAACAGACAAGGTTTTATCAAGAGTGGTAGACAGTTTAACAAAAGAAACTGAAATAGAGCGTGACGGATATACGGACAATTATTACTCAACGATAAGCAACATGAAAGATAATACAGACTACAAGATGTTAGTTGATGAATATTTCAATACAAAGTTTTCAACACAATGCGATTACAGCTTGGCACATTTTTCTTCTGAAAAAGTTTTGACCAACATTATGAACCATGTTTGTAAGAGCAGTTGGTGTGAAAGCAAAGAGTGGTAGGAGGTATTCACTATGAGTTCATATAAAGATTTACAGACTAAAATTTTTGAGAGAGATAATTACACTTGCCAATATTGTGGAAAAAGCAGTAGAGAATACAGGGCATTGGTGATGGCACACATAAGAACGGCTTCATTGTGTGGAGATGATAGAGAAAGCAATTTAATTACATTATGCAGACATTGCTACAGCCATATTTCAAACAATGAGATTAGAGCAAAGTTTGAAACAAAGGAAAATGCGGATTATTTTTGGGGGTTATATCACGAAAAAGTCAAAGGCTATTGCTATTACACCAACTATATCAGAAAAGTATTTACTGAAAATGGTGTAATTATGACAAGACCGCAAATAGATAGATATGTCAATGTATACATCAAAAATGACAGCGACTTTGATAATTTTAAAACAGAGCTAAAAGAAATCGGCTGTGAAAATATGAAGTATAAAATGCACAGAGAGATGGCAAAACACAAACATCAAATTGAAAAGCAAAAAATGGAGGTATAAATATGGCAAAAGGAGTTAAAACACGAAATATCGACTCATTCCGAGAGGGATTGATGGAATACGCATATGGCAGATGTTCACAGGCAGAAGCAGCAAAGATAGCCGGTATGAGCGTACCGACATTCAGAAAGTATGCAAACATGCATTTTTTAGGCATTCCATTTCCTGACACACTGTTTAAGGCAAAGGAAGAGTGAGAAGCATGTGTGGTAGAAAGTTGGTGGAATGATGATTACGCAGAAAGATGTCCACAATAATATAGTTGTAAATGCAAATGCTTGGCAGAAAAGATATTTATCATTACAATGCGGTGGAAGTGTTGAAAAGATAAAGGAAGTCGAACAGACAATGGCTAATATGATTAACGGCATTAGCAAGGCGCTTGAAAATAGCGGAACGGATTATTTGAATAAACTTGATTTGTAAACGAGGGATTTTATGAAACATCAAAAAGAATGGCGCACTTGCGACAGGTGCGGGAAAGAGATAAAAGTAGGGCTGTTGGGCACAAACTCAATCACGAGAAACGGCGTATTGAATACAACCTACGATTTATGCAATGAGTGCATGGAAGATTTTTGGGGGTTTATGAGAAATGAAACTGACAGTCGGAAATAGCGTATATGAAATGAAGGCAAAACAATTAAAAGCTGTTTTACATGTTGCAAGCAAACAGGTTCCGTTTGGAATTTATGCAATCAGCAAAAAAGGCATGGCTATTCTTTTGAAGGAGACCTATTCCACCAATGAGGAGCTGAAAAAGGCTGTTTCTGATTATGCGATGAAAGGATTTAAGGTTTATTATAATGAGCATGGCAGAAGTAATTAAATCAATAGAGCGTGAGGCACTTAGAGAAGCACAATCGCACGAAATAGGCGGTAGAAATGACAAACCGATAGAAACATCTGAACTTCACGATATGACTATTGACATTGATATTTCAGTCGATGCAGTCAATGAGTATGCAAAATCAATTCTAGGCAGATACCCGAAAAATAATTATGAATTTTCAAGAGCATTAGCAATGAAAATCCTAGAGGAGACAAAATCATTAGCGAATAGTGAGGAGAAAGAGTGAGATTATGAAATATCAAAGCACAATGCTTTGCGGTGACATATCCGGTGGTTATTTAACAAAGACACCATGTATAAGCAAAGATGATTCAATTCCGAAATGGCTTAGAAAAAATGTCGAAAGAGCAATAATTGATGGGATTGTGGAGGACTAGAACGGATGAAAATAATTCAAAAAGGCAACTTAGATTTTGCTGATAAGCCTTTAAAATTCAGTTGTAAAAATTGCTATACCATTTTTGAAGCAAACAATAGAGAATATGAGTATTGTGGCGACCAACGAGAGGGCGATAACTGGAAATGCAAATGCCCTTTGTGCCACAAAGCGGTTTATTACAGCTAAACAATGATTGCTGATTATCAGCAGAAAGGAAACCAAATGAACGAAATAAAATTCGGAATGAAAATTGCCTATCAAGGAGTAAAAGAAGAAATGGAAACAATAGTTGCAGAACTTGCAAGAAAAGGAATTGAAAAGCCAAAAGGCTTTAGCGCGTTGGAGCAGTTTATAAAAGATAGACTTTCAGAATGTGAATAAATATATTACCGGCTACAGATTGATTGTAGTCGCTACCCTAAAACAGTTATAGGCAGAGGTCTATAAGCACCTTTGCTTTTTAAAAGTGGAGGTGCTTTTCTTATGGCTAGTCAGAGCCTTATTTCCACAGTAAACGGATATGAAAATTACATAAAGGATAAAGGGGAAGATGAGCAAGTAATCAATGCTTATGTAGACGCTTGCAGTGTAGCCATAAATGGCGAGAAAGATATTGAGTATGGACTACAACTCACTAAGAGGGCAAAAGAGCTTATAGAGGACTTCTGCACGGCTAAAACAGGTGGTACGATTTGGGATTTGGATTATTACCATTTCAAGCACGAGACTACACCATATGACTTAGTTAATCACTATTTTGATTTATTCCTGATGGAAGCTCACTATAAGTTTGAGAGCTTTATGATTTACATGGAAAAAAATCGTCCACCATGGGAAAGATTTTATTTGCCAAGAAGAAATCCGTTGAGCAAAGTTGCACAGCTCATTCAAGATTTGTACGATGACAAGCTTGATGAGGGCATGGTATTCTGCCCCGGACGTATCGGAAAGACTCAAATCGTTAAAATGGGTAATTTGTGGTTTGGTTCAAACAGACCTGAGAGGTCAAATCTATATTCGGCATATTCAGACAAAATAACCGGAGGATTTTACGATGGAACATTAGAAATGGTAAATGACCCAACGTACACCTACAAAGATATTTACCATAAAATTGTAGAGAAAAAAGCTATCACAGACGGAAAAGACCTTACAATAGACTTCTTGCGTAAAAAAACATACCCAACATTTACCATGCGTTCTATATACGGAACACTGAACGGAGCGTGTGACTGTGATGGCTTGGGGGTATATGACGATTTATTTAGTGGTATTGATGAAGCATTAAGCGAGGATAGACAGGCTACAGTTTGGGGAAAGTTTGATAATAACTTTATGCCGAGAATTAAGCCCGGCAAAGCAAAGCTGTTAGGAATAGGCACGAGATGGGCGCCGAAAGATGTGCAAGGACGCAGATTAGAATTGCTTGCAAACAATCCTGAATATAAAAACATACGTCATAGAGAGGTTATAATCCCGGCACTCAATGAAAACAATGAGAGCAATTTTGATTATCCCTACAAATTGGGATATTCCACATTAGATTATAAGCGCAGAATGGCTTCATTTGAAGATAATGACGATATGGCTTCATGGTTCGCCCAATATCAGCAAGAGCCGATAGAAAGAAAAGGTCAGATGTTCAATATTGATAACATGAACTTTTTTGACCCGGCGGAAATTGAGGGAATAAGACCTGATAGAATTTTTTCGGCAAACGACCCGGCATATGGCGGTGGAGACTTTGTATCAATGCCGATTTGCTATGAGATTGAAAAGGAATACTATATCGTGGATGTTGTGTATAACGATGGCGATAAGGATATAACAATTCCCGAAGTAACAAGCAGAATGGAAAGCCACTTAGATAAATTCCCAAATAAAACAGCAGAGGTACATTTTGAGGAAACAAAAACAACAGCTGCCTATCGTTTGGACTGCGAGAAAATATGGAAGAAAGATTGCTACCCAATATTGACAAGCCATGACCCGGCAGATAACAAAACTGCAAAAATGGACAGAATTAAAAATCATGCGCCGGATATAAGAAAACTGCATTTCATAAAACTTGAAAGACAGACTAAGGAATACAAGAAATATTTTCAAAACGTTCTTTCTTGCACATATGAGGGCAAAATGAAACATGATGATGGTGTAGATTCTACAGCACAGTTGTGCGATATGATTTTTAGGGAAAAGCGGATAGCAAAGGTTGAAGCAGTACACAATCCGTTCAGAGGAGGGCTTTATTAATGACAAACACTTGTTTTATGTGCGGAACTATTATTGAGAATAACAAAAAGCAAAAATACGTTTGTGAGGAATGCGACAGAAAAATAAAATTGTTGAAACAACTTACAAATGTGGATAAAGCAAAGGAAAAAATAGAGAAAAAGGCAAAACGAAAAAGAATTAAAGATTTAGATTATGAACAAGAGGCTTGCGAAGTCGCACGAAAAATAATGTCAGAGGGCTATGTTTTTAATAGCGTAAATGAAATTTGCTTTGCTATACAGCTTGAAAAGGAAAACATTAAATATTATCCGAATTACAAAATAGGCGAGTGCAAAGTAGACTTTTTCATACCGGATTTAAAGAAGATTGTTGAAGTTGATGGCGAAATATATCACACAGATGAAAATAAGGATTTTTTAAGAGAAAGAAAGATAATGAGCTGTATTGACAATGGTTATGAGATTGTGAGAATACCGGCTTCGTTTGTGCCTGATTATATTCTATTGGGATTAAAAGAGGGTTTAGACTTTATAGTTGATAAAAGAAAGTTTGATAATAGATTTAGAGACACTCGGTTCGACAAGATATATTGGGAAGAATTTATTAATTATAAGTATGCAATGAGGAGAGCAAAATTATGAATACAAAAACTTACTTAAATCAAATTAGCAGATTAGATAAAATGATACAAAATAAGCTGTCTGAAATATATCGGCTTAAGACAATAGCATGTAGTGTTACTGTTTCAACGGACAAAGAGGCGGTTGATGTTTCATCTGACAAAGATAAATTAGGCAGTACAGTAACTAAAATTGTGGACTTGGAAAAAGATACAGACAGACTTGTTGATGAATTTATGAGAAAAAGAAATCATATTATCAGCCAAATTGATAGCATGGAGAATACCGACTATTATCATGTACTCTCAATGAGATATGTCAATCAAAACACTTTTGAAGAAATCGCACAGGCTACAAATTGGAGCATAAGAAAAATATTTACAATCCACGGCAGAGCCTTGCAAGAGTTTGAAAGGCTTTACGGAAAAGAATATCTTGAAAATGTGCAGTAGTGTGCATAGTTTTGCATATCATTGCATATATACACTTAAAAAATTGACAGTTATAATATAACTATGAAAAAATCGTAATTCGTTCATTGCGAAAATCTCTTTTAGAAATAGCACTCACAGATTGTGGGTGCTATTTTTAGTGAAACGAGGACAACATGAATAATCAGAATATTGTACCAACAGGAAAACGAAGTGTAATGTGCCCTCGTTGCGGAAAGCTATTAACGTGGGTAAATAAAAACGATAAGAAACACCACAAAGTAATGTGTACGCACTGCCGTAAATGGATATGGTTTTGGGCTGGCACACAAGAATTCCAGATAAAAGAGGTTCCACAGAGAACTTCTGCAAGTGGCATGAGGTTTTATTGATGTATAGATATGCTCATAAAAACGTAAGACCTTTTTCAGCTGTCTGCCACAATAATTACGGCAGACAAGTTATTTTCACGAGGAAAAGGCAAATCACAAAAAACAACATAATCGAAGAACTGAATAAAGCACTTGTGATTCACGAACAAAATGCTATTGAGATTGAGTATCTTGATAGATACTATCGTGGCGACCAACCGATTTTGTATCGGCAGAAAGTGAACCGCCCGGAAATCAATAACAAGATTGCTGTAAATCTTGCGTATGAGCTTGTCGAGCGCAAAACCGCAGAGATGTGTGCAGAACCAATCCAATATGTGCTGCGTGGCACTGATAACCATAAGTCGGAAGAAATCACACAGCTTAACATCACAATGGATTCAGAAAGCAAACAAGAGTGCGACATAGACATACATCGTTGGAGAAGCATATGCGGTACCGGCTACAGATTCATCGGTAATGATGACGGACAAGGGCAGTTGCTTGATGAGAGTGATTTTTATTTATCGTCTGAAAATCCAATGTATACGTTTGTTGTGTACTACTCCAACGGACGTCCGGCATTCTCTTGTCAAATCGGAGAGGATGAGAACGGAGCAGATATTTATTATGTGTTCACTGACAATGAGTGGTTTGACATTCGCAATGACAAGATTTATGCAAGCGGAATAAACGGCAACAGAGCAATTCCGGTGATTGAATATCCAAACAATGCAAGACGATTGTCTGACATCGAAATGACTATTGCAATCACAGACGCTATCAACGTGCTTACATCGGACAGAATTAATGGTGTCGAGCAGTTTGTGTCTGCATGGGTAAAATTTGTTAATTGCGAGATTGATATAGACACATTCAGAAAAATGCGACAAGAGGGAGCATTGGTAGTTAAATCTAACAATGGTTCAGACAACAAGGCGGATGTTGATGTAATGACGAGCGAGCTTAATCAGACGGAGGGACAGGTAGTATTTACTGACCTTTTTGAAAGATTTTTAAGTATTCAAGGCCTTGCAAATCGTCAGGGCAACACAGGCGGTGACACTGGTTCTGCCGTAGAATTAAGAAACGGACATTACGATGCCGGACTTAGGACAGCTATTAATGAGCCTATTCTCAAGAAATCAGAGAGAATGGCACTTAGGCTTATTCTTAACAGGCTAAGAATTAATAAGGGCTTCACCCTTATGCCTAGCGATGTTGAGATACACATTAATCACAATAAGTTGGATAACATGCTTGTTAAGGCAGAGGTGCTTGAAATATTACTTAGGTGCGGTATCAATTACAAGAGAGCTGTTAAGACGATTGACATGTTTAGTGACCCTGAACAAGTTACTCTCGAAAGTGCTAAGCGGATGGAAATGTTATTCCCGGAGGAACAGCCGACAACAGCTACACCTAACAATGATAAGAACAATGGAAAGACAGCCGATGAATAATTGGCTGTCAATTTATATCGGAGCTTGATATGGCAGATGAAATCCACGCACTTAACAAAAATGAAATACAAGACATAGATTATGACACATATTTTGGCGAGATGGATTTGTCTGACGAGGAAAAGGAAGATAGAAAAAAACTTGCTGAAAAGTTTGAAAAAATCTTTGTTATGCTATTTGCCCTGTTATCCGGCAAGGAAGAAACAGAGATAACCACTATCACCAAAGAATTTATCATCAGATATGAGAGCATTGCCACACAGTATTGCAAGACGAAGAAAACACCCTCATACATTATAGACTATGCCCGGTACATTGTGAATGAGGTGGTTGACGCTACCGAGCAAAATATTGAAGTGGAGTATTTTACTTCGCAGAAGCGAGCAAAAAATGTAGCTGCGAATGAAGCTAATACAGTTGGCAATTACAGACTACAAACTGAAATGGTAAAACAGGGCTACAAAACAAAAGAGTGGCGCTCAAAAGAAGATTCGCATGTCAGACCTACACATGCAGATGTTGACAGAAAGAGGATTGATATTTTTGAGCCGTTTGAGGTTGGAAATTCACTTATGATGTTTCCAAAAGACCATTCGCTAGGTGCAGAGGTAAAAGAGATTTCTAACTGCCGATGTAGCGTTAAATATTACAAATAATGAGCAACTTGTAAGGAAAACTTATAGGTTGCTTTTTATTATACAAAAATTTGCAGTTGTGCGTTAAACAACAGAAAAAACTCGGCTGGTGCGACCAGCGATAACAAAAGCGTGAGTTACGGAGGTAATTGAAATGACAAGAAATGATGTTTTGAAGCTTTTTCCGGACGCAACGGATGAGCAGATAACAAATCTGCTTAACAAGAGCGGTGAGGAAACGGCAAGAGAGAAAGAGAAAGCCAATCAGTACAAGGCTAAAGCCGACAAAGCTGACGAGCTACAGGCACAGCTTGATGATTTACAGGCTGGCAACATGACTGAACTTGAAAAGGCAAATAAAGCCTTAGAGACAGCCAATCAGCAGATAGCCAAGCTACAGAAAGATAACGCTGTCAGAGATTTACGAGAGAGTGCAATGTCTGATTTTGGCATTACTGCGGAACAGGCAAAGACAGTAGTAAAAGAGGATGGCTCTTTTGACACAACATCACTTGGAAAGATTATTTCCGACATGAAAGCCAATGCGATAGCGGAGTATGAGAAGAATGCACTCAAAGGTACTCCTAATCCTAATAATGGCGGTAACAATAACAATGGTGGTACAGGAAATAAGACAAATGCTGAAAAGATAGCAGAAAGCCTTATATCTGATGCACCTAAAAGCAACAACATTTTATCACATTACATTCAGTAATAACAGGAGGTAAAAAATGGCAAAGGAAATGAATATGCAGTATGAAAAGACTTCATACGCGGGAGACGTACAGATTCTCAAAAGAGAGCCTAATGAGGCAATTCCTTTAACACTTGATTTTTCTGCGGTCACAGATAAAGACGCAAACGGAAAGAAAATTGTTAAAGCCGGTACACCAATTGGAAAGACAGGAGTTGTAGACAATACAGCAACTACAATTGGCATTTTGAGATTTGATGTAACAGAGGACAGACCACAGGGAGTACTGCTTAAGAAAGCATATCTTAACACAAAGGTAGCAGAAGCACACTCAGGCGTTACATATGACGAAACAGTTAAGACAGCTCTTCCGATGATTGTATTTGAATAATAACAGGAGGTAAACAGATGTTAATTAATGAAGTATTAGACAGTAAGTCTATCGCATTATCAGCAACAGAAAACGCTAGTAATCAGATACCTTATCTTGGTTTACAGTGGTTTCCGGAAAGAAAGAAACAGGGGCTTGATTTAAGCTGGATTAAGACACATAAAGGACTTCCAGTATCACTTGCACCATCCAACTTTGACACAATCCCAACAATTAAAGCTAGAGAGGGATTAAGCAAGGAAAAAACACAGATGGCATTTTTCCGTGAGGGAATGACAGTTGGTGAAGAGGAAATGCTTGAAATCGAGCGTATTCAATCAGAAGACGACCCTTATCTTGCAAGTGCTTTATCAAGCGTATATGACGATACTAACAACCTTGTAAGCGGTGCAGAAGTTGTACCCGAGCGTATGAGAATGTCGCTTCTTGCTACAAGCGCGGGTCACCCGGTAATTGCCATTGTGAGCGATGGTGTTCAGTATGCTTACGATTATGATAAGGATGGCTCATACGCAAAAGACCATTACGCAAAGTTATCCGGCACAAGTATGTGGAGCGATACAGCTAATTCAAAGCCACTTACAGACCTTAACAATGCAAGAAAGAAGTTACAGAAGCAAGGCAAGATTGCTAAATATGCGCTTATGAACAGCAATACATTCCAGTATTTGCTTGATAATGCACAGATAAGAAACTCAATCCTTGCACAGAACCTTACAGCAACTATTGATGTTGACGATGATACTGTTATTTCAATAGTGCAGAAGAGAACAAAGCTCACTATCGTACTTTACGATAAGATGTACATTGATGATGATGGCAAGGAGCAGTACTTCTACCCGGATAACAAGGTTACACTTCTTCCGGAGGGTAGTCTTGGCAGCACTTGGTTTGGCACTACACCGGAAGAAAGAACAGCAAGACAGGTAGCGGATGTAGATGTAACAGTATATGGTGTAGGTATTACAGTCGCTACAAAGACAGAGTACGGACCACCTATGAAGATGTCAACATTTGCATCCGAGGTTGTTCTTCCATCATACGAGAATATGGATAGCACATTCGTATATGAGGTTCATAGCGAAGAGTAGGGGGTGCAACTATGAAATATCCATATATAGTGATTCATAATGGTAAATGGTATAACGCGGGTGAAGAGGTTCCGGAAAATAATAATTCCGGAGCTTCTTTTGATTATAGCAAGACAACCATTAATCGCATGTCTACATCTGATTTACAGGCTTTTGCCACAGAACAAGGTATAGACAATGCAGAAAAACTTACAGGAGCAGAGCTAAAGAAGCTGTTAATTGAAAAATTTGGATTATAAGGAGCTTGGCATGGAATACACCACATTAGAGCAAGTCAAAATCAGACTTAAACAATTTCATATTGATACAGTCACGAATGATGATGAAACAACATCTGATGTGGTAGTGTTCGATAAAAAGGAAGATAACCCACTCATTGAACAGCTCATTAAGCAAGCCACGGAAGATGTAAAAGCAAAAAGGTGTTATCCGGACACTTTCACTGATGATGATATAACTGCCGATTTAAAGCAGTTTGAAAATGTCGTTATCAATCTTGCTGTCTACGACCATTCACAAGCCGGTGAGAACTACATGAGCGCATTGAGCGAGGGTGGAGTGAGCCGTACATGGAAAGACAGAGATAAGCTGTTTGTCGGAGTTTTTCCTTTTGTTAAAGTGCTATAGCAAAAGAAGATTGTGCGTTACCATTTTACTGATGTCGGTAAAGTGGTAGCAGGCGGTACACATTAAGTGGTGGTGGGCGGTGTGCCAATTACCAAAGATGAAAGGCTGTAAGATGAAAACTTTAATCTATCAGACATACATTATTGCCTTACCAATTATCCTAACAGCGCTTTTGGGTTATATCGTTTGGCTTTTACAAGAGCAGAAAAAGCAAAAAGCGATAGACACAAAAGAAAGAAACGAGCGCATTGAAGAGGAAAAGAAGCTACGACAAGCAAACGGAAAAGGTACAATGTTACTTTTACGAGTACAGCTTATCGAATACCACGATAAGTACATGAAGCTTGGCGAAATTCCCTCATATGCGTATCAGAATTTTTGCGAGATGTATGACGCATACCACGCACTCGGTGGTAATGGCATGGTAACAAAAATGAAAAATGAGATTGAGGAAATCCATTTAGGTAAAGGAGGGAAAAACTGATGGACTTTACACAAGTACCTACAGTAGTTGCCATTATGGTAATTACTTATTTAATCGGATATGCTTCAAAGCAGATACCACAGGTTAAAGATAATGTTATTCCTATTATCGTAGGTGTAGCCGGTGGAGTACTCGGTATTGTTGGAATGTTTGTAATTCCCGGTTATCCGGCAAACAACATTCTTGATGCAATAGCAGTCGGCATTGTGTCAGGCATGGCAAGTACCGGTGTTAATCAGATTTACAAGCAGATAAAGAAAAATGCTTGACATCAATAAGCAAGGCATGAAATACGCGCTTCAAGGTCAGACTGTCACAGTCTATGAAAAAGACGAGGACGGAAATCTAAAGTTTTACGAAACAGAGGACGGAGAGAAAATATATTACACACACGAAGAAACAGGCTTTTCAGAGCCAGTTGATTTTCGGGCGAATATATCTTTTGACGGAGGAGAAGCGCAGAACAAGGAATATGGCTTTAATACGGCTGATTTTGACGCCGTTTTGCTGACAGACAGAGGAGAATACCCTTTTAAAAAAGGTGACGTTATTTGGCTTGATGGTGAGCCTACAAAGGACGAAAACGGATTAGTTGATTCAACTTCCGCAGACTTTACAATAGTGGGAGTCAAGCCCTCTCTCTATTCAGTTAAATACATGCTCAAAGCAGTTGTGAAAGAAGTGTAATTATGAAGATTGACGTTTCTCTGACAGAAAAATCTATACAAGATGCGATAGACAAGCTTGAAAGATACAAAGACCGCTTACAGGACAAGTGCATAGCGTTTGTTGGAGAGCTTGCTAGTAACGGCATAGACGTAGCACGAGCAAATACAGGCAATTTCGGACACTATATTACATTTAGTTACGAAATTAAAGATACAACAGACGGCTGTACGGCTATTGTGCTTGCCACGGAAACAGGGCAGATACAAAGCACATGGCAGACGGCAGACGGACTCAAGACAGTTGATGTATCGCCTTTGCTTATGGCGGAATACGGCTCGGGTTGGAAAGCTAAGCCACACTTTAATGATACAAGAGGCGGTCAAGGAACTTTCCCGGGGCAGACACACGCATTTGACAGCGAGGGCTGGTATTGGAGAGACGAAAGTGGAGAATTACACCATTCATACGGCATTACACCTACAATGCCGATGTATCACGCATTTGTAGAAATGGAAAATGACATTATAAGAACAGCACGGAAAATTTTTTAGTTGAGGTGATAAAGTGGCGAGTCAAAATCAATGGGTTTATGACCTTGAAAATCTCACATATGCGATTGTTAAAACCCGATGTGAGAAAAAATTGAAAACTAAATATCCCAAACTGAAATTCACACAAGAGGAACAGTCGGACAGTGCAACGGCTAGCTTCCCAACGGTGCTAGTTCAAGCACTCGAACCTATTGAACAGAATGAGGATTTAGAGTGCGAAAGAATAAATACAGTGTTATTTACAGCACAAGTAATTGTTACAACAAATAAAAGCCGTTCAGAGGCCTTGAATGTGGCGCAGACAGTGGCTAATGAATACAAAGCTATGTCATTCAAGCTGACAACGATTCCATTCGCTAGAAAAAACGGCAAAATATGGACAGCAACATTACGTGCTAGGCGGTCATTCGATTGGAATGATAGATTATAAGAGCCTTTCGGCTCTTATTTTTTTTATGAAAAATTAGGAGGTAATACAAATGGCAACAGGTTTAAAAAGTAGAATTGCTTACAAGACACCAACCGCATCCGCCACAAGTGGCGATTATTGGGCTGGAACTTACAAGCTCTTAATCAGAGCTAAAACAATTCCCTCACCATTCGGCTCACAGAACATGGTAGATACTTCAACTCTTGAAGATTTAGTAGAGACACAGGAGATGGGTAGACGCTCAGCCGGTTCTATGGAGGTCGAGGGAGCTTTTGAGAAGAAGTACAAAGACGAGATGGTAACCAACGAGGGCAAGAAGCTCGACTTTATCATTCTTTATGGTACAGACGGAAAAGGTTCAGAGGGTATCTGCGCTTTTATCGGTCAGGAGTCATTCGCCCCAGGTGAGGCTTCCGATGACCACTTAACAGGAACTGCGACTGTATCAGTACAGACAGTACCTAAGTGGATTGAGGATAACTACGATGTTGCGGTAACAGAGGATGACCAAGGCTATCCAACAGCAATCACACTCACAAAAAAAGGGTGAGCCAATCGGAAAAAGCCGTAGCGGTTGGCTATGATGATAGCACGGCTGACAGCGAACTTGAAGATACAATATAGTAAGGTAATTGAGGCAGTTTTAATACTGCCTCTTTCCCTATATAAATTAGGGAGAAAGGGAAAGATAAAATGAAAATTAAATTAAGTGGAAAAGAGTATACAGTTAAATTCGGATATGCACCGGTAGTTAAGAATAAAATTATCCCAAGACTTGTAGGAATGGAGCAACAGGGTGAGGGGCTTGAGGTCATTGACAACATGCTTGAATTTTTACCGGAGTTTTTACTCGTAGGCTTGCAAAAGTTTCACGCTGACGAATTTGGCTTTGATTTTGACAATAAAGAAGCAAAAGAGAAACAGCTTGTAAAGGTATACGATTTACTTGACGATTACCTTGACCCGGAGAATGAAGAAGGCGGAGATTTACAATCACTCTATAATGACTTGTCTGCGGAAATGGAGAAAAACAGTTTTTTATCCAAGATGTTGGCGAAAGAGGTACAGACAGCCAAGAAGAAACCAATCAAGAAGTAAAAGAGCTTACATGGGAAGTGTATTGTAACGAAATCCGCCCATATTGGCTTTTAGCAACTAAAGGCTATGGATTTAGCGTTGAGGACATAGATATGTCTTGTCCGGCTGATTTAGAGCCTTATTCAAAGGCTTATATGCTTGAACAAAAAGAAGCTGACTCCAACATGTGGGCTTGGTGGGGCACATACGGATTAAGTGCAACTCTTACAGCAATTGACAGAGCTTTGAATGGCAACAAAGCAAGAGCAAAATACATTGAAAAATCATTAAATGAGCAATACTCAAAAGATAACGAGCCTAAATACAAGGAGTCTAACGAGGAAATTGCCGTTTATGAGATGAAGCAACGAATTAACGCATTAAGACAGTCGGGATTACCTGAAAGTCCTGATTAATGAGGTGAAAATATGGCATATAAAGGAATTGACGTATCGTCATATCAAGGAAATATTGATTGGAGTAAGGTTAAGTGGGCCGGAGTGCAATTTGCAATCCTTAAAATAATCCGCAAAGACCTTAATCCGGACAAAACCTTTGAGCAAAATTGGAAAGGCTGTACCGATGTAGGAATGCCGATACAAGGTGTTTATAACTACTCATATGCTACAACAGTAGAGAAAGCAAAGACGGACGCAAATAAGGTCATTCAGACACTTAACGAACGGAAAACCTTTGTTTGGTTAGATGTTGAAGATAAATGTCAGCAAGGACTCGGACAGACACTTATTGATATTATCAACACATATCAGAGTGTTATCAAGAGTGCCGGACTTAACTTTGGTGTATACACAGGGCTTAGCTTTTACAATCAATACATTGCACCATACGCAAATCAGATTAATTGTCCGTTTTGGATTGCACGCTATCCATCAACTAAGGGAATGTCTATTGGCGATGAGCCTAATAGTGCAAAGAAGCCTGTTATACAGCATCCTCTGTATGGCTGGCAGTATTCAAGCGCATTTACTTGTAGCGGTCTGAATAACAGTACTGACGCTAACTTACTCTATATTGAGCTTGATAAGGGTGATGGAATAGAGAATAGTTCGGCACCAACAGCAACTCCGACACCAATAGCAACTCCGGCAAAGAATAATGCTTGGAAAGGCAATGAGGAATATTACCTCGATAATGATGATGTGAGAAAATGGCAACATGCTATGAACATCGGATTTGACACAGACGAACTTAAGGAAGATGGCAGATTTGGAGTTAATTCACAGAGATTTGCTAAAAATCACAATCTGTGGAGCGGTCAGAAGCATAACTGCCCGACAGCCATTAAGTGGTTAAGAAAAACTCTGCATGACAAGTATCATTTCTACAAACTTGATACCGATTACGGCAAGTGGACGGATTACCTTTCTAAATGTGTCATGGTATTTCAAAAGAATAGAGGTCTTAAGCAAGATAGATATGTTGGATTGATTACAACATACTATCTGCTCAAAGACTAAATACATGAGAGCTACTTTAGGGTAGCTCTTTTTTATTATAGGGAGGTGAGAAAATGGCAGAGAGCATTGAGCTTCAAATCAAGTCGGACGCACAGCAAGCGACAAAAGCCATAGGCAATTTACAAAGTAAGTTGCAAGGACTTGGAAGTACTCTCAATTCCCTCAATGGTGCAAGCATAAGCAATTTTGCGAGCGGAATGTCACAACTTGCAACATCACTTAGAAGTGTGAGCAGTATTGACACACGTACATTTAGCAAGATTGCAACTAACATGGAAAAGCTTGGCAACCTTGATACTGCAAGGCTTGTCAGCTCGGCAAGTGCTTTAAAGAGCATGGCAACAGAATTGTCAGGCTTTGCGAATATCTCAAAGCAATCAGCAGAGATTACACAGCTAACGGCTTCAATCTCAAAGCTCGGCTCAAAATCAGCTGGGTATGCTGCGGATAATATCAGAAACCTTGGCAGTGCCCTGAAAGAGGTAATGACAACATTATCTAGCGCACCGAGAGTCAGCAACAATATTATCCAAATGACTAACGCCCTTGCTAATTTGTCACAACAAGGCTCAAAAGTCGGTTCGGCTAGTAGGTCACTTGTAACAGGCTTTTCAAACACAACTAAGTCGATTAAGAGTACAAGAAGCGGATTTAGAGGCTTGGCTTCAACTATCGGTAAGTTTTACGCAACTTATTGGATGGTTATGCGAGCCGTAGGGAAAATAGGCAGTGCAGTTGATTTAGCGAGCCAATTAACAGAGGTTCAAAACGTAGTAGATACCACGTTTGGTGACATGGCAAGCAAGGTTGATGATTTTACAAAAACATCAATTCAAGACTTCGGAATGTCAGAGCTGACAGTTAAGCAGATATCAAGCCGTTTCCAAGCATTAGGCACTTCTATAGGCATTTCGTCAGAGCAAGTGGCAAATGGTACGGCAGTGGCAAATAAAGCTCTTATGAGCCAAAATAACACGCTATACAAGACCACAGACAGTATGGCTGATATGTCGCTTAATCTTACAAGGTTAGCCGGTGATATGGCTTCATTCTACGATGTAGACCAAGCCGATGTTGCAAAGAGCTTACAATCTATTTTTTCGGGAACAATTGCACCATTAAGAAGATACGGACTCGATTTAACACAAGCCACACTTTCGGAGTGGGCTATGAAAAACGGTCTTGACGCAAATATTAAATCCATGACGCAAGCCGAAAAGGTACTCTTAAGGTACAACTATGTCATGGCTAATACGCAAGCTGCACAGGGTGATTTTGCCAAGACCGCAAATACCTGGGCTAACAGTGTAAGAGTCCTTAAGCAAGAGTTCCAAGCATGGGGAAGTATCATAGGTAGCGTAATAATCAATGCTCTAAAGCCGTTTGTTCAAGCCTTAAGTAAAGTAATGCTCAAGGTTATTAGTTTCACAAGAACTGTAGCTGACGCACTCGGAGCAATCTTCGGATGGACTATCGAGATAAGCGGTCGCGGTGCCACGGCTGACGGCATGGAGGACATAGCTGACGGAGTTGGCGATATTGGCGATAATGCTGATAGTTCTAATAAGAAAGCGCAAAAACTGAAAAAGACACTACTTAGCATAGACGAGATACACGCACTTGACGATAACAGCGATAGTGGCAGTGGTGGTGGTTCGGGCAGTGGCGGTTCCGGTGGCGGTGGAGCTGGCGGTGGTGTTGACAGTTCGCTGAAAAAGACTGATGGATTGCTCGAAAAATACAAATCATCAATCAAAGACCTTTACTCACTCGGAAAGTACATCGGTGACGCTCTTGCAAGCGCTATGGAGAGCATTGATTGGAAGAAGATATATCAGAAAGCTGACAATTTCGGAAAAGGACTTGCAGACTTCCTTAATGGCTTAATCAGCCCAAGACTCTTTTATGACCTAGGCGCAACAATAGCCGGTTCACTGAACACAGCTTTGCATTTTCTCAATTCATTCGGCACAACATTCGACTGGACTAATTTTGGCTTGTCGATTGCTAACGGCATTAATGGATTTTTTGAGAATTTTGATTTTGCGTTACTAGCAAAAACTATTAACGCATGGGTGCAAGGAATATACACCATGCTAACCACGGCAATTAAAAATGTGTCGTGGAAAGACATACTTAAAGGAATTACGGACTTTTTAAGCAATTTGGACATTAAAACTGTTGAGATAATAGTTGGCACATTGCTGATAAAAAAGATAATTTCGTTAAAATTGGGTTCAGTGGCACTCGCTTTTATTGGAAAATCATTATCAAAAGCAATAGCACAGGCAATAGCTTCAAAAATTGGATTTGAGCTTGTAGAAGGAGCCGGCATTGGAACGGCAATAATGCAAGCATTTAAAACGATTTTCGCCTCATTGTCAACTAATCTTGGATTGCTCATAGAGGGATTATTTAGTGGCTTAAGCTTGGGTGATGCAATAACAGCCGCATTCGGAACAGGGGCAGTAGACCTATTAGCAACAATTGGTTCTGCTTTTTCGGCAATAGCCGGAACAATTTTATCTATTGTAAATTTTGTCAAAATGCTAAAAGACGGATTTAGCTGGGTGAATGAGCTTTTAATGGTAATAGGTGTTGCATTAGCCACAATCGGAGCAATATTAGCTGGTGTGGCAGCATTGCCGGCGGTAATTGTTGGAGCAATAGTGGCAGCAGTATCAACAATCGTTGTTTTAGTAAAAGATAATTGGAACACAATTTGTGAACTATTTTCAACGGCTGGCGAATGGTTCAATGGAAATGTCATTGAGCCTGTAGTTTCGTTTTTTAAAGATATGTGGAAAACCATAAGTGGCTTTTTCGGCTCTCTATGGAAAGACATAGTAACTGTGTGGCAAGGAGCTTCGAAATGGTTTAGTTCCACAGTAATTGAGCCGATAGTTGGCTTTTTTAAAGGCTTTGCTACACGAGCACAACAGATTTTTCAAGGTGTTTGGATAATAATTCAAGCAATTTGGATAGTAGCTTCAAGCTGGTTTAATAATAATGTGATTACTCCAATTTCAAATCTGTTTAACTTTTTAAAAACGTTTATACAGACAACGATACAGACAGCAAAAGATTTTGTATTTTCAACATGGCAAGGGGTGGCAAGTTGGTTTAGCGGTACAGTAATACAACCGATTTCAAACTTTTTTAATATGTTGAAAGCTGGCATAACATCGGCACTTAGCGTAGCAAAGAACTTTGTTATATCTACGTGGCAAGGAGTAGCGAGTTGGTTTAATGGCAATGTTATTTCACCTATCACAAACTGCTTTAATATCATGAAAAACGGAATTACAAACGCGTTTAATTATGTGTGGAGTTCAATAAGAGGCGGCGTTACAGGAGCCATGAACTACGTTATTTCTAAAATAGAAAACGGCGTTAATTTTGTTGTCAGTGGAATTAACTCTTTATTAAGAGGATTTAACAAAGTTGTTTCTATGGCCGCTAAGGTGGCTGGTGCAAATTGGAACGGAGTATCGTTAGTCCCGAAAGTGCACATTCCAAGGCTCGCTAGTGGTGGAATTTTCCCAAGGGGAGAGGACGGCATGGCTTTTATTAATCACAATGAGTTAGTCGGTAAATTCTCAAATGGTAGAAATGTAGTTGCAAACAATCAACAGATTACAGAGGGAATTAAACAGGCTGTCATGGAGGGCATGGCACAAGTAATGATGAACTCTAATGCCGGCGGAAACTCTGCACCTATCATTGAAAACGTGTTCAAATGCGACAGCGAAACGCTCTATCGCATGACACAGGTAGGTAAAGCAAAGCATGGACAACGATATATTGTAGCAAATGAATTTGGCTAAGACACTCACCCTTGCGTGGGTGTCTTTTTGCGAGGTAACAATATGGCAATGATGTTAGTAGACGGAGTGGAATTACCTACTCCATCAAGCTTTGAATGGGGCTTGATTGATGTGTCTGCAAGTGATAGTGGACGAACACAAGACGGCAAAATGCACAAGAATAGAATAGCGCAGAAGCGACAGCTTAAATTGTCGTGGAATGGTACAGACAAGGCTAGGACAGCAAAGATACTTCAAATGGTGAACCCCGAATATATCAGAGTGACATATCCTGACGCTATGAGTGGCACTGACGAAACACGTACATTCTATGTAGGTGACAGAAGCGCACCTATCAAGATATGGACTGTTGGCAATAAGAGGTATGAGGTATTAAGCTTTCCTCTCATAGAAGAATAAGGCGGTGATTAAATGCTTAACGTATCGGCTAAATGGCAAAGAGCAGTAATGCTCGATAATGATATAAATGTAAATTGTTTTGCTAACATAGTTACGGCAAGCGGTGAAAAAATCCCTATTAGTGATAGTGAGCTGTGGGCGAATGGCTTTGAGGTTAATGACTCAACATCAAGCAATGGCACTTTCACAATCGGGGCTTTGATTGCCGGAAAACTGAAAATTAAGCTGAATAACATTTATGAAGATTACAGTAAGTATGATTTTGATAAGGCAAGCGTAACAGCATATGTTTCAAAAAGTTTTTCTGACGGCACAACCGAAAAGCTAAAAATCGGTGAGTATAGAGTCAGCGAAACAAGCTATGACGGCTCACTCATAACGCTTACTTGCCTTGACAATATTAACAATTTCAATCGTGAGTATGATAGCAATTTAAGCTACCCTACGACAGCGTATGAGGTAGTCAGAGACGCTTGTATTAAGTGTGATGTACCTTTTACTATGGCGAGATTTGATAACTCTGATTACGTGATTAACGAGATACCAAGTGACAATCAAAAGCTCACATATGGACAGGTGATAGCTTACATCTTACAGTTGAGCGGATTATGGGGCAAGTGCGGTCACGACGGTGAATTACTTATCGGTTGGTATGATATGAGCCAGTTTGGGAGCCAAAATTACAATGGTGGAACTTTTAGCTCGAAAACTACACCATACTCTGACGGAGATAGCGTTGATGGTGGAAATTTCACCGACTATTCAAGTGGAGATGGTGCTGATGGTGGAACATTCACGGAGGCGAGAAATTACCACAATATTTACACGCAAAAAGACTTGAATGTTGCGACCGATGATGTCGTTATTACAGGTGTTAAAGTTATTGTAACCTCAAAAGAGGATAAGGCAAAAGATGTTAATACGCTTGCTGGAAAAGAGGGGTATGTAATCTCAATATCTGATAATCCGTTTATTTCGGCAGACAAGGCGCAGACAGTTGCAGATTATATTTTTAAAAAAATCGGTGGCATGAGGTTCAGGCCTCTTGACGCTACACTCTTGTCAAACCCACTGATTGAGAGCGGAGATGTGGCACTTGTGACAGACCGCAAGCAGAATACCTATAGCTGTTTTATTTCTAACCGAACATTTACAGTTGGAAGTGGCACAAAAATTTCTTGTGACGCTGAAAATGCTTCAAGAAATAGTGCTGATAAATTCAGTAGTGAGACAAAGGCTGTCGTACAAGCTAGGAAAGTTGCGCAGGCACAACTAAGTGTATATGATAAGCAAATGCAATTGCTGACACAGCTAATGTCTCAATCGCTCGGACTTTTTAAGACTGAACAGGTGCAAGAGGACGGCTCAATTATTTACATCATGCATAATAAAGCTGACCTTAATTCGAGCAACATACAGTGGAAAATGACGGCTAATGGCATGGCTGTATCAAGTGACTATGGTAAAACGTGGAATGCCGGAATTGATAAAGACGGAAACGCTATTTTCAATATTATGTCGGCTATCGGCATTAATTTTGACTGGGCACATGGTGGCACACTCACTTTAGGCGGTGAGAATAACACAAACGGCAAGCAGTATGTCAAAGATGCAAACGGAAAGACACTTGTAACGCTGGATAATAAAGGTATTACACTTGATGACGAAGTAAGTATTTCGTGGAACAATATCTCAGACCAACCCGATTTTGCAACAAACGATACGCTAAACGAATTAAAAAACAATATTGGTTATACAGAAATTAACAATCAGTATGTTATTTCGCCACATATATATGCCGGAACTGTTACTGCAAGCAATTTTGTGGGCTGTAAATACGACGCACAGGGTACAAAAAAATATCTGAAAAAGAATTATACAAGCAACGATACAGACAAAATTGAGCAGATAGTATCGGGGGGATATGCGCCTAATATTGATGATTTCTTCAAATTAGACGTAGACGGAAACGGAAAAATTGATGTACTTGATGCGGTCATTATTAGAAATAAAATTATCAATGGCAATGATTTAGAGTACACAAGAAGAGTTGTGATTGACCCTAGCGAAAGCGGAACTATTGTGTTTTATCAAAATGGGGAAGTGACCGGATATATGGCACCCAAGGGAATAAATGTCGGCTCGGTATATACCGGATATTTGGAAACGCACGACTCCGTTCAAATGTACCCATATGGACAATATACCAATCCGGTGCTTTCAATAGGACAGTCAAATGATATATTCATTAATAATATGACCGCCACAAACTCTACTGTAACATCTGACGCAAGATTGAAAAAGAATGTCAAGAAAATACCACAGGAATGTATAGATGGAGCAATGAAAGTGGATTTAGTTCAGTATCAATACATATCTAAGATTGACAAAGAAGAAAGAAAAAACTTTGGAATAATAGCGCAAGATGTTGCTGAAAAAATGGGCTTGCAAAATGATGAAAATTTTGGAATTTTGTCTAAAAGTAAAGAGTTTCCAAACGTAGGGGAGTGTTATAGCGTTAGTTATGAGCAATTCTTAATTTTAAGACTTGCCGGAGACGAGCAGAAGATTGATAAAATGCAAAAACGCATAGATGAACTGGAAGATAAGTTTTCAAGATTGTGTCAGAAATTAGGCATTGATGAAAGCGAGGTGTAGCTTATGGCAATTCAAATGAGACGAGGGGCATACGCGCAGTTTGACCCCTTAAAAATGAAAGCCGGAGAATGGGCGGTATCGACCGACTCCGACACAAAAAAACAGCAGATATGGATGTGTTTTGCACCCGGAATAGTTAAGCGAATGGGAACTGTTGAGGATTTTGACACTGAAATTCAAAGACTTATTCAGAACTATCTTGACGGCATGGCTCAATCCGTATCACAAGCTCAAAAATCAGCAGAACTTGCCACAAGCAAAGCTCAAGAATCAGCTAATTCTGCAAGCAATGCTAAAGAAAGCGAAATAAAAGCCAAGGCTTCTGAAACTAATGCTAAGACAAGCGAGACTAGCTCTGCTAAGAGCGAGTCGGAAGCGCAAAAATATGCAGAGCAAGCCAAAGAAATATCTGAGAGCTTAAGTGGAGCATTAAGGCCTCTTGGAACAATTAACTTTGCCGACTTACCGAACACAGCGAATGCTACTTCCGGTGATATGTACAATATAGCCGACCAATTTACTACGACCACAGATTTTAAAGAGGGGGCTGGTAATATAATCCCCTCCGGCAGTAATGTATATCTGACAATCGACAGATATTGGGATGTGCTTGCCGGCACACCGGTAACAGGAGTAAAAGGCGCAAAAGAAGCTTATTATCGCAGAGGAAATGTAAACATAACCCCTACCAATATCGGAGCGGTTGCAGAAGATGGAAATATAAGCGATACAACAGTTACTTTTGCCGATGCAACAACTAGAGCAAATCTTGTTTCTGGCGAAAAAGTGTCGGTCGGCTTCAAGAAAATTAAGAAGTGGTTCGCTGATTTGAAAAGCTTTGCTTTTAAAGATTTAGCGAACAATCTCACGACTACTACCACTGGCAGTGCATTAGATGCGAGCCAAGGTAAGATTTTGAATGACAAATATGGTGAATTAAACCAGAGTTTAGGCAATTTAAAGACGGATTTTAAAATTAATTTAGATGGTATAAAAATTAAAGCTGGCACTATAGTAAAAGAAGTGAAATCGGGTAATAATTCATTTGTGTTATTTACCTTAGAACAAGTCAAAAACATGTTTGGGTTAGAAAGTTTCTCTATTGATGATATTGCTATATTAATAAGTAATGGTGACGGAAAGGCTTTTCCTTCTCACTTAGAAGGTGTAAGTATGTTAAATAATAATTGGTATGTAGTTTTTAAAGATATAGTACAAGGGGATATGAGTTGTAGAGTTCAATATGTAATATTTTATTGGGGGAATTAATTATGTAGTAATATATCTATTCTTTACAATCCCTATTGTCAATATTCGACAAAATAAAACACTTTAAAGTGCTACAGTAATGATGTTCTCAATAAGAGAACTCTTCAAGTTTCGGTAGGGCGGTGGATTTTTCTGCCGTCCTTATTGACGTTTAAGAACAAATGTTCTATAATTGATGTATCGGAGGTGGCATTGTATGGAATATAAGGATGAAATAATTAAAATGATTGAGGGCTTGGAAGATAAAGACCTGTTATTGTACTTGTACATATTTATTAAAGGAAAAATAGAGGCAGAGTAAAAACTCTGCCTTGTGGTTATATTTTCTTTTCCCAAACGTTACCGCACTTTGAACACACAAACTTTGTTTTGCCGTTCTTGCCTTTAATCCCGGTAGCAGTACCGACAACGGCACCGACAGGTCCGAAGAGACCGCCTACTGTGTTGCCAACGAGTGCTTTACCGAATGAGAATTTTTTCTTGGTATCAACAGGTATGCCAACACCATCACAACCCCATTTAGGACATTTAACAGTTTTACTCATAATAAAATACCACCTTTCTTATTAATTTAATTTATTTTGAGTATTTTTCATACATCATATCTATTAAATTCATAATATTTTCTTGCTCTTTATCCGACAATTTAGATAATTTCAACGCGTAGTCTTTGATTCTACTATCCATTTTCGACAAAGCCAAGTCTTTTGTTGCTTCCTCGACAACTGAATGGTGCTCTTTTCCGGTAACTAAATAATCAAGTGAACAATCAAGACATTCTGCAATTTTTACCAACTTAAACAATTTTGGACAGCTTTTTCCTTTTTTCCAATCCGAAAAAGTACTTTTAGGGAAACCGCCATATTTAGCCACTTCTGAATCATTTAACCCTTTTGAGTCTCTTAATTTACAATATCTTTCGTACATAGAAAATCTCCTTTAAAAAAAGTTGTGATTTCTCAACATTTGGGGTTGACAAATAAGACTTCCTAATGTAGAATGAAAAAAGAAGTTAGGAAATCTCAACTCAATAAAAAATAAAATTGAGAAAATAATATTATGTTTCTGGACAATTCATAGTATACACGATTTTCTAATTTTTATCAAGACTTAGTTAGGATTTTTGAACTAAAAGCAAAAACTGTTAGCGTACTATCTCTAACAGCCGTTGCCTTATATGGCACTTTTTATAGCAACGGATTTCCTAACTATTGTCAAGAAAGGAGATGGGAAATTGAATAAGAAAAAACGACAGGCAAGCTTCAAAAAACTTGACACGCTCATAAAAGCTAGAGACGTTTCGTTTTACAAACTGTCAGAAGAGCTTGGAATGGCGCGAAGCACTTTTTCGGATTGGAAGTCGGGAAAATCAATGCCAAAAACAGACAAGCTAATTAAGATTGCTAATTATTTTGGCGTAGAAGTTTCTTATTTTATTGAGTAGAAAGGAGAAAACATGAACGATTTACAAATTTTCAATAATGAAGAGTTTGGAGAAGTCCGAATGATAGAAATTGACGGAAAGCCATATTTTGTAGCAACAGATGTAGCAACCGCACTTGGATATACAAATCCACGCAAGGCAGTTAATGACCATTGCAAGGGAGTAACGAAACGTGACACCCCTACATCTAGTGGAGTGCAATCTATGTCATACATAAATGAGGGAGATTTATACCGACTTATTATGAAATCAAAATTGCCTAGTGCAGAGAAATTTGAGCGGTGGGTAATGGATGAGGTACTTCCGTCAATCAGAAAGACAGGCAGTTATGGTATGCCAAAGACAACAGGCGGTCAGATACAGCTTTTGGCACAGGGCTATACAGAATTAGAGCAGAAAGTAAATGACATCAAAGATGATGTGAGCGAACTTAAGGAAAACGTACCACTTTATAGTTGCGATATTGACGAGATACAACAGCATGTTAAGCGCAGAGTTGTAAATATTCTTGGCGGCAAGCAGAGCGAAGCGTACAGGGATAACAGTATCAGACATAAGACTTTTTCTGATATATGGACACAGTTAAAGCGTGAGTATGGTTGCGTATCTACTTATAAGAGTATCAAGAGAAAGTATATAGACGATGTGCATGAGTTCATTGATTGCTATGTCGTGCCTAAGTATCTTGATGAGCTTATTCAAGACGCAAACGCTCAACAGAGTTTTGCATAGTGAGGTGATTGTATGAGAAAAAGAACTTTAAAGCAGAAATTCTACACCGGCTGTGGCTACTCGATTTTCGGAGCGTTAGCTTTTGCATTTTTCCTTGGATTATCGGTGGCATACGGAATTAAGACAGCGAGTATTATCGTTGGAGCAATCGTAACAGTATTTTGGCTGATACTGATTGCAATATGTCTCATAGAGGAGGGCGAACCGCATGAGAAAAAGAGAGCTGATATTGATGTTATCGACTTTAATAATTGGAACTATGACCTTAAAGCCAATAGCAACGAAAGCAGATAGCAAAGTTGAGCTGACAGCTGGTGTTTCTTCCTATTTAAATGATGTAATGCTAGGGAAAATTGAACCGACAGTAGTTCAGAATGAGCCGGTTGTAGTTGAGCAGACTTATGTAGAGCCAACAGCGACTTGCCGTAAGAAATACAGTTGTAGCCGATTTAGGAAGCTGGGGCGAGTCAGATACGGCGATTACACTTATACGTGGTACTCACAGAGAGTGTTACCTGGAGGCGGTTTAAATATTCCGGGCAGACATTTAAACGAGCACGGATTGGTAGTTGATGAAAACGAATACGTTGTAATTGCAAGTGATGATTTACCACATGGAACTGTGGTCGATACTCCTGTTGGCATACAAGGAATTGTATATGACGAAGGGAGTGGAAATGGAAATCTTGACATCTACTGCGATTGGTAGCCAATTGAAGCGTCAGAGTGCTAACGATTACCTACAAGAACTATATCGAGCTAAACGGCACGAGGACAAATCGTTTGACTTTCAAGCGCTGTTGGACAAAGAAATGGAGAAACTAAATGAGCGACAATGTAAGACGAATTAGGCTAGGCGATACAAGATACAGATTGAAGCCATTAACGAGAGAGCAGAAGTTATTGCTCAATAAGGCTCATTACGTGCCGAGTGAGTGGCTTTTTGTATCGGAATCAGACTCATATCTGAGAGTTGTTAAAAAATCAAGCCTACACGGAAATTTGATTCTAAAAACCATAAACAAATAGAAAGAGAGGAAATGCAATGAGAATTGTACATATTTTTGCACAGAATTTTTGTAAATTCTACGGCAAAAACACATTAGACACAGATTTTTCAATGAAAACTGTATTGTCCGGTCAGAATGAAGTCGGCAAATCGACAGTTAAGAGAATTATTCTTGATGTGCTGAATTGTCACGATGAGAATGACAGAGAGATTACGGGCATAAGACCACATGATGAAAATGGAGTCGAGATTGACGATATTGACATTGTAAGAGCTGTTACCTTTGAGATTGGTGGAAAAGCAAAGACTTTGAAAAAAATTACAAGGCAGAAACGCAACAAAAAGGGCGAGATTACAGGCAGTGTTACTGATTACTCAATTAATGATGTGCCATACAAAATGGCTGACTACAATCAGTACATCAATGACAACATGGCAGAGCTTGGAGTATTACCATTTTGCTTAAATGCCATGACGTTACTCAACAAGTCACAGGCAGAGCAGAGATTAGCACTTGCAAGCTATTTTGGTACACGTACCGATGAAGAAATCTGCGATATGTTTCCACAGTTTGCCGAACTTAAACCGATGTTTGACGATGGGGATGTAGACCAGCTCAAAAAAGTATGCCGTGACAAGCTAAACGGCACAGGCGGTAGGAATGGCTCAAAAGGACTTGTCAAGGAAAGAGACGAAATCTCAACAAGGATTGATACAATTCATTCCACCAATGAGTATACAGACCTTGCAGAGCTTGAACTTGAAAAGAAAACCTATGAGCCGCAGCTTAAGGAGATTGAAGATAAGCTGTCCGACTACAACAAGATTTTGGAGGACAAGCAGAAAGCCACAGAGGACATTATGAACCTTAAATTTGAGCTTTCAGACATGGAAAGAGAAGCCAATGCTGGCAATCAGAAAAAGCGCATGGAGCTACAGTTACAGCTTGATGGCTTCAATGCTTCAATTCACAAAACAGAGTCAATGATAAGAGCCAGAGAGACTAGCATTAAAACCTCTGAAAGAGAGATTGAAGATTGCGCAAGAGACTTGGAAAAGGTACGTGCTGATTGGAAAAAAGCAAAAGAGCTTGCCTTTGATGAAAGCAGTGTTAATTGCCCGATGTGCGGTCAGAAGTTGCCGGAAGATAAGATAGAGAGCATGAGAAATGAGTTTGACGAGCGAAAAGCAAAGAACCTTAAAGAGCTTGAAGGTAGGGGCAATGCACTGTCAACCTATAGCAAGGGGCTTAAACAGGCTATTGAAGATAAGAAAAAAGAGATAGCAGACCTCGAAGCAGAACTTAAGGAACTGACAGAAAGACATGACATTGTTGCTAAAGAGCTTGGAAAAGTACCTACTGATGTTGATATGACAGGTAATAGTGAGTATCAGGCACTTAAAGCTAAAATTGAGGAAAAAGAGAAAGCCCTTGCAGATGAAAACGATACATCAGAACTTATCGGAAAGCTCAAAAACGAGCGAAACGAACTGTTAAGGCAAGTTTCATCGGTTGATACAAAGATTGAGCTTGGTGTGGCAAATAACAAGCGTATAGACGATAGCATAGCTGACCTTGAAGATAAGAGAACCAACCTCAATCAGGAGATAGCTGATTGGGAGAGAAAGCTTGACTTGCTGAAAGAGTTTACACGTAAGAAAAACGAACTCTTACAGGCTGATGTTAATAAGTACTTAGATTTTGCTACAGCAAAGCTGTTTAGACCGCTCTTAAATGGCGATACCGAGGAGTGCTGCGACTTTGTTTACAATGGTGAAGCATACGCAAGAAATCTCAATCATGGCGCAAGGGTGCTGACAGAAGTTGACATATGCCGAGCTTTTCAGAAAGTGGTAGGTGTTAATTTCCCAATTATCATTGATGATACAGAGAGCGTTGACGATTGGAGAATACCACAGATTGATAACCAGCTAATCTTGTTGAAACATACACAGGACAAAGAGCTTGTGATTGAGGCGGTGTGATATGAAGAATGATAGATATATTGTAGAACAAGAGTTTGAACACGCAGGATATAAGTGTGTCGTTACATTCAATGTGATGGGGCATAGGTGCGGATATGTAGGCATTCCCAAAAACCACCCTTTATATGGTAAAGAGTATTCAGACTATCTTGAAATTAAGAAAGCAGATGTCGGAGACCGAAAAATAAGCGGTATTTTCCCTTTACTTGGAGCTTGCCTTGATAAAGACGAAAGAATACGAATTGAAGCATATTTTTTATGCCACGGCGGTATTACCTTTGCGGATGGTGGAGAAAATTCAAACTATCCGGTAGAAAGTGATTTATGGTGGTTTGGTTTTGATTGCGCACATTGTGACGATGCAAAAGAGCTTAAACTCGCTTATGAGAGATTTCCTAATTACAGAGAAAATCTTGCTATGAAGATTGAGTGCGAAGACAGATTCCGCATTGATGGCACGATAGTTCGCACAGAAGAATATGTGGCAGAGGAGTGCAAGAAGTTGGCAGAACAGTTAAAAGAGTTTGAAGAAAGTGAGGTATAGAAATGAGTATTAAGAAGAGAAATTATTACATGGGCGGTAAGAAACATACTGTAGAGCTTAAGTATGACGGATATATGTATACAGTCATATCTGACGGAGTTTTATTCAAGCAGACACCTAATGAACTGTTTGCGGTCCAGGTTTTTAATGAGGTTTAGGAGGAATAATTATGGCGGAGAATACACAGATAGTTGAGTATGAATCAAATGGGGAAATGGTAAAAATTTCTCCAACAATGATAAGAAGATACCTTGTAAGTGGCGGTGGCAATGTATCTGACGGAGAAGTAATGATGTTTATGTCATTATGCAGATACCAGCACTTAAATCCGTTTTTGAGAGAAGCATACCTTATTAAGTATGGAAGCAACGACCCAGCCACAATAGTTACTGGAAAAGACGTTTTTACAAAGAGAGCCAATGCGGACCCACGATATAAGGGAAAGAAAGCTGGAATTATTGTAATTAAAAAGGACGGAGCTGTTGAAGAGCGAGAGGGAACAATGGTTTTACCTAACGAAACTATCGTAGGTGGCTGGGCGAAAATCTTTGTTGACGGAAAAGAGGACGAGTATCAGTCAGTAGGTTTTGATGAGTATGCAGGAAGAAAAAAAGATGGTTCGCTTAATAGCCAATGGGCGAAAAAGCCAGCCACAATGATTAGAAAAGTAGCTGTTGTGCAGGCCTTAAGAGAAGCATTTCCAGATAGATTTCAAGGTTTATATGCACAAGAGGAATTTCAAAATGTATCAGATGTAAAACTTGATACAGAAAAGGTTGTTGCTGATGAAATCAAAGAAAACGCAAATAGCGTAGATTTTGACGAGGACAACATAATTGATGTGGAGCCGACCGATACAGCCGACAAGCAGTCAGAGGAGCTGCCGCCGTTCATGCAGAGTGAGGAGAGCTGATATGAGAGTAATTTCACAGCATGGCAATGTTGATTTGCCTTATGAGCAGATAGTTGTGTGCCACGCAATGGAGAGCGTTATAGCACTATACAATGGAGAGAAATACGTATTAGGCAAGTACTCTTCCAAAGAGAAAGCGTATAAGGCTATGGAAATGCTTAGAAAATCATATGAAAATAATGAGTTTTATCATCATATGTCTACCACAGATGCCTTTAAAGATACCGCGTGCCTTATGAGCAATGAAGAATTCAACAAGTTAACGAGTGAGTACTTTCAGTTCCCACAGGATGATGAAATCGAGGTGTGACCTTATGACAGAGAAAGAAAAAGAAGAGTTAAAATCGGAAATCCTTGAAGAAGTGGAAAAATCACTAAAGGGTAAAGTGATAAGAGAAGATGTTGCCACAACGCTTAAAGAACCAAGAGAATATTGGTTTGTCAAGAGAACGGTTGACGGAAAAAGGCAAGACGGATTGATGAGAACGGTTATTGACAGCGTTACTTCGTGGTCTATGTGGGAACTTATAAGAAAACTCACTTGCTATATTTGTGGTAAGAGTTATGTTCGGCACTTAGCAAACGAAGGGGAAATTGCCAATGAAATTTGTGATACCCTTTGCAAAACTGTTTATGAATTGCGTGTCAAATATTTAAACGAGTCCAAAGGCGGTGACGAAGATGAAACTTAAATGCTTAGGCTCATCGTCAGCCGGAAATTGCTATCTGCTAACTTCCGACAGTGGAGAAACGCTTATCCTTGATTGTGGAATACCGATTAAGGAGATTAAAAAAGGCTTGAATTGGAACATAAGGGGGATAAGGGGCATGATAATAAGTCATGCCCACCTCTAGACCACAGCAAGTCATTAAACGATTTTAAACCAATGGGAATACCGATACTTGCCCCATATTTAGGCGATAGTTGTAAATCAATGAATATGGGCGAATTTACAGTAAAGCCTTTTGATTTAACAACAATAGATGGAAGCTGGACACACACAGACGCAAACGGCGAACCTTGCCCGATATACGGCTTTCTTATTACTCACAAGGAAATGGGAAGAATGCTTTACATAACCGATTGTGAATTAATCAAGTGGAAATTTAAAGACATAAACCACATTCTCTTAGGTGTGAATTACGACAAGGATTTAATCGACAGGGACACAGGCAAAGCTAATCACGTATTCAGAGGTCATTTATCCATTGACACAGCTTGTGATTTTGTTAAAGCGAATTATTCAGACAGCTTGCAGAACGTCATAATGTGCCATCTATCAAGTGAAAATTCTGATAGTGATAGTTTCATCGAGAAAATGAAAAAAGTCGCTTGTGGGGCAAATGTAGATGTTGCGGAGCACAACAAAGAATGGCTACTTGTTAATCCTAATGAGTGCCCTTTTTAGAAAGGAGATAATGACTATGAATTTCAAATGGAGTGAGGAGGAAGTTCTTTTATTAAAAGATAAATATTCTTGCTCAACAAATGATGAATTAATCGCCTTATTTCCTAATAAAACATTTTTGGCAATCTATAAAAAAGCTTATTCGCTTAACTTAAAGAGAGATGAAGAAATTAAGTTTTTGAACAGGTCAAAGGCTAAAAGTGGTAAAAATGCTAGTAATTGGAATGGCGGTGTTAGGAGAACAAGCAAAGGATATATACAAATATTAATGCCGGAACATAAAAGAGCAGATAAAGGCGGGTACGTTATGGAACATATCGTAGTTTATGAAAAAGCCACAGGAATAGAAGTGCCACGAAATTGTTGCATACATCATTTGAACGGGATAAAAAATGATAACAGAATTGAAAATTTATGTATGATGACAAATTCAGCACACACAATATATCATCATACAGGGCAAAAAAGAAGTGAAGAAACTAGAAAACGAATTTCAGAAAGCAAGAGGAAAAAATATGAATAAAGTGATAATTTCGGGGAGAGTTGTTAGGGATGCTGATGTTAGATATTCATTGACAGCAAACGGAAGTATGGCGGTAGCAAGGTACACATTAGCTGTTGACAGAACTTTTAAGAAAGAGGGCGAACAGGCAGCAGACTTTATTAGCTGTATCGCATTTGGCAAGAATGGAGAATTTGCAGAGAAGTATTTGCACCAAGGAACTAAGATTATCGTTGAGGGCAGATGGCAGACAGGCAACTACACTAACAAGGATGGACGAAAAATCTACACTAATGATTGCGTAGTTGAAAGACACGAATTTTGCGAAAGCCGTGCCAATCAACAGAACAATAGTAATGGAATTATAGGTAGAAACAGTCCAAGTGCTGATTCAGATTCCTTTATGTCAATTCCTGATGGTATTGACGAGGAATTACCATTTAACTAAGAGTCAGTTGATTATAGGACAGTCAATAACGGCTGTCCTAGAAAGGGAAAATAATGGATTATACAAACGAAGTATTTGCGGTCATTGCAGAGGAAATATCGAAGTGTAAAGATGGCATAATTACAAGAGCATTTGTAAGGCAGATTACAGGGCTATTGCAGAAAAACGGCATTATACCAATATGCAGTGAAAGATTCATAAATCTTAACCCTGATGTGCCAAATAATAGTTCTGTCAGAAGAGTCACTGTTTCATTTGATGAGCTTGATTGCACTGAGCGCGACCGAGAAGTTAGAAAACAGGCATACAGAGATTTTATCAAAGAATTTGAGAGCAGAGTTAATTCAAAAGATATATCTGAAAAACTCTTTGAAACTGAATGTATATTATTGGAGCGTGATAAGAATGAAATCAATTGATGCAGACAAACTAAAGAAAGATAAAACAATGTTTAGAAAAACGAAAAGAACAATAATGGAGGATAAAACAATGTTTAGAAAAACGAAAAGAACAATAATAGCTATGACTTGTGTGATTGCAATGGGGGTTTTTAATGCGGTGCCGGTGTCGGCATGTACGCCACCACTTAATCCACCATCTGTTAAAATTCCAGATATCAACTTTCAGCCTGATGGTGCTTTAGAAGATGCTATTAACAATGCTGTAAAAAACTGGCTTGAGAAATGCGTCCTCGGTACTCCGACAGTGGAATATGCATCTTACTACAAGAGTGCATCAAGGTATTTTAACTACAGTCACGTGGCAGTCAAATGGTCAAAGGTTGAAAATGCAACATCCTATAAGGTGCGTATCACAAAAGCTGATGGAACATGGAAAGAATATGATACAACCTATACAGCATTTTATAGTACTAATTACAATGATGATTTTATCGCAGATGGTATGGACGGAGCTACAGTAAGCGTCAAAGCTTATGGTGATAATGATACATTCGGGTATTGGTCAGATGATACTAATATTACGAGATTTAGATATTAGGAGGGTGGTATGCAGACGGCAATTGATATTGTAAAGAGAGGTGGAAACATTGAATTATCAGAACATAGCAAGAGCCAAGGCAATAGAACAGGAGAATAAAAAGCGACTATTGAAGCTGAATCCAAAGCTGAATGACAGGAGTGGGATTTACTTCCTACTCCGAGAAGATGAAAACGGATTTAAGTATGCGTATATCGGACAAAGCGTTGGAATAATTACCAGATTGGCAAGCCATATGTCTGGATATGAACAACATATAGACAAGTCATTAAAGGCACACAAGCTGTACGACAAAGAGAAAAATCCTTATGGCTGGCGAGTTGAATTTCTAAATTTCCCCGAAAGTCAGCTTGACGAGAAAGAGAAATACTACATCAAGCTATATGCTAACAAGGGTTATCAGCTTAGAAATGTCAGTTTAGGCGGTCAAGGAGAAAATCGTGCAAGCGGTTCAATAGGCGAGAGAAAAGCACCTAAAGGCTATATGCAAGGCATACAGCAAGGCAAAAAGGTGTTAGCGAGGGAATTATCGGCTATTGCTGAAAAGCACCTTATAATCCGCTTAAAGCCCGAAAAAGAGTACAACAAGGTATCACAGAAGCAGTATGAGAAGTTTATGGATTTATTGAAAGCGGGTGAGAACAATGAGCAGTAAGTTACACAAAATTCCGCATTTTAACACTTATGATGATATAAGAGCTGAAATGCAAAACGATTTACAGTACAGACTTGCGAATAGAACGGATGAAACATCTCTTGGTAGACCTTTATATTATCGAATAAATGTACAGTTGATATTAACACAGGAATGCCCCTATAACTGTCCGTTCTGCTTAGAGAGGAAGAACCCTATGCAAGGCGATAATAATTTTAAGGCGCAGATTGAGTCGTTAAAAAACATATTGTCGGAGCATCCCAACGCAAGGCTTACAATTACAGGCGGAGAGCCGGGGTTATATCCTAACCATGTTTCAGAAATCGTTGATACATACAGACAGCATAGTAATAATGTGTTTTGTTCAACCAATACTACTGGATATTCAAAGGAACTTAACGGATTAGCGCATATCAACTTATCATATAACGATTATGTGCATAAAAGCCCCAGTAATTTCCCTAATTGCACAGTCCAAACAGTAGTTGAAAATCCAACGATTGAGTATATTAAAGATTTCATGCAGATGGAGGCCAATAATTTTTCGTTCAGATTTTTAAGTGGGCTTGAAAAGAAAGATTATCCTGTAAAAATATGGAATGATTTACAGAATGATGATGATATTGATATTCATACCTTTAGGATTGGTGATTTCTTTGTATATGCAACATTTGACTATATGGGAAAACATGCAAGATTGACATTAGGAGATATGTGTCAGCAGAGAAACAATGATTATAAAGATGGATACTCAAATATTATTATCCATCCCGATGGAACTATCGGAACTAATTGGAGATAAGAAAGTGGGCGATTCAGAATGAAGATTTTAAGCAAAAAGAAATGTGAAGAAATTCTGAAAAGAATTACTGCAAATGAAATTATTCAGGTAGAGTACGGACTACACGATATGGAAGCAGAAACAAAGGCAACGGAAAATAGAGCAGAAATAGCTTTTATTGTCGGTGGTTTCAAGGGTATGAATAAGGCGCAGAACACGTTGAGAAAAAGGTATAACAATATAAACCACGAGGGAAAAGATTAAAATACATCAACCGAAAATTGAAGGGATATAGGAGATTAATTAAATGGCAGAACGAAGGATGTTCACTAAAAAAGTCACTGATGATGATAATTTCATGGCTTTATCATCAAGTGCACAGGCCTTATATTTGCATTTATCTATGTCTGCTGATGATGACGGATTTTGCAATCAGGTATCAGTTTCCATGTTCAAAGCTCACGCAAGTGTGGCTGATTTACAACAACTATTGGAAAAAAGATACATTTATCAGTTTGATAATGGTGTGATTGTAATTAAGCATTGGCGCATGGCAAACGCTTTGAGAAAAGACCGGTATACACCAACGAATTTTAAGGAAGAATTGGCAAAATTAAAGATAAAATCCAATGGTGCATACACATTTTCTGATGATGGTTGCCGTGTGGTTGCCAATGGGTTGCCAGATGGTTGCCAAGTGGTTGCCACTTGTCTGCCACAGGATAGTATAGGTAAGGTAAGTATAGATAAGAATAGTATAGTTAAGGATAGTAAAGATAAGGATATAAAAGAAAAAGATATTGATAAATCAATATCTAAAAAGAAAACTGTTTACTACCCTGATGATGAAATGCTAGAGAGTGCTTTTCAGGAATATCTGACAATGCGAAAAAAGATTAAAAAGCCAATATGCACCGAAATGGCATTACACCGAGCTATGAACACTATTGAGAGACTTTCAAAGGGTGATAATGATTTGGCTGTTAAGATTCTTAATCAGTCAGTAGACCATTGTTGGCAAGGACTGTTTGCACTAAAGGACAATGAGCCACATTCAGCTAACAAAGGTGCTATTGATTGGGATAATGTGTGAGGTAGAGAAATGACAAGAGACGAGACAGTTAAAATCATTCGCATAATGTGTGATTGCTACCCCAATTACAAGCCGAGCAATTTATCCGAGACTGTAGATGTGTGGAATATGATGTTGGAAGAATACAGTTACAGCCAAATATCTACAGCATTGAAAGCTTACGTGCATTCCGATACAAGCGGTTTTGCACCGAGCATCGGACAGTTAATTAACAAACTGCATGAGGTTCAATCCCCACAGGAACTTAACGAAATGGAAGCATGGTTCCTTGTTAGCAGGGCGCTACGAAATGGCTATTATGGTGCAGTTGAAGAATTTAATAAGTTACCGCCACTCGTACAAAAGGCTGTCGGAAGTCCTGATAATCTTAGAAACTGGGCGTTGACGGACAGCAAGAGCATTGAAAACGTAGTACAGTCGAACTTTATGAGAACTTATAGGGTAGTTGTTAATCGAGCAAAGGAATATCAAAAAATGCCAAAGGATATACAGGCATTGATTGAAAATGTCAATAGAAGCTCGTATTCAGCTCAAATCGGTTCTAAAAATCAACAGACGATAAAATTATCGCTTGAAGATAATAAAAGCCAAAATAAGCCAATTAAAGGTGTTCCAATGCCAAAAGAAATTAAGGAACGTATTGAGCAGATGAAAAGATAGGAGGTAAAGAGGTTTGTGCGCACAATTAAAGCTGGCTTTACTCCTAGCGAAAAATGATAAAAGACAAGTATTCAAGGCAAAGGTATGAAGTACGAAAAGCAAGTAACCTTTGCGTACTTTGTGGAAAACCACTTGATAGAGAAGGCGTGGTTTGCACGGCATGTAACAGCAAACGTACAGCATATGGCCGAGAGCTTTACAAGAAATTACAGGCAGTTGGGGTTTGCCCTAGGTGTGGTAAAAACTTGCTATATGGTGATGAAAAAAGCTGTATCGAGTGTAGGGCAAAATCAGCCGAAGCCATGTCAAAGAAACGTGCTGCTGATGTTGAAAAATACAATGAACGACAAAAAGCATGGCGAAAAGCACGATACGAAAAAGACAAGGCAAATGGCATATGTACACGCTGCCGTAAAAGGAAAGCTGACCCGGGGCATACCACTTGCACATTTTGCAGAGAAACAATGAGAAGAGCACGAGTTAAAATGCCTGAAAGAACCGGCAGATATGAACAAGGACTATGTTTTTTCTGCGATAATCCGGTGAAGCCCGGATATAAGGTTTGTGAAATGCACTATCAGAAGAATGTCAAGAATGCAACTTGCGAAAAGGCAAACTTGGCACGACAGAAAATAAAAGAAAGGAGTCCACAATGGACGCCTTGAAAGATTTTTACGATTTTTACCGACCACTGCAAAGAAAATATGACTTGCAAATGATTTACAAAACCAATAGCAAGGAAGCAAAAATAACTATCCGGTGGCACGGTAAAGAGATTGTAAAAGTCACAGAAGAAACTACAGAAGCCTGCTTTAGCAGAACGAAACGAGAACTTGAAGAAAGAATGAAAAAATATGAGCAACAAACTGAAACCAAAGAAAAAGCACAAAGAGCCGGATTTTACATGGACAAAATCCGAGAGAGTTACGCTGAAAAACAGCAATAGCCGTAGAAAGCTCGTAAGTCGGTCTTTCACAGACTTTATGGACTTAGGCTACTATGTACTGTATTTACACCATGGATTTGGAAACAAGCGCATTGTAAGGCTTGAAAGAACCATAAATGAGTACCTTGAAAGAGCACAGACCGAAAATGAAATGAAAACTAAAACGCTTGCCGAACTTTTGAAAGTCAGATACGGCATTGATGTGCAGAAAGAGATTAATTTAATCCCAATGCAACAGTTGATTAGGATTTATCAAAGGAATAATCCACTCACTATAAACGACACGAGACAACTTTTAAACGATACGGCATACAGTTACATGGCTTTAGCATGTACGGCACTTAAATTGATGTTTAAATTGCCGGTTAGAGAAATTAAAGAGTTTATCGCAGAATTTAGGGACTTAATCGACACGTTGTATAAATTTAATCAATTCGGTCTGACATTACCAAAGGTGGCACAATGCCTTGCTGATGAAGTTAATTACGTTGATGAAAGGTACATAAAGGTGATTGATTAATGACTTACGCATGGGATAACGACAGTACTCAAAATGCTCATATAAAGCATTCAAACGATAATAAGCAAAAAGCATATATGGAAACACACAGAGATAATAAGGCATATGAAAGATTCAAGCATATGCCGGATTATGGGAAAGGAGTACAAAACAATGACAAATAGAGAGAAATTTGCAGAACAGATTCTGGATATTGCTTGTAATGGTGGTTCAATAGCAGTTAATAAAGTGACATCAGAACCAATGCGATGTCAAGGAACAGCGTGTAAAGAGTGTTTATTCAATTTTAATGGTGATGAATTTTGCATAGACAAAAGAAAAAAATGGGCGAATAGCCAATATGTTGAATCATTTGTTGACTGGTCAAAAGTTGCAGTTGATACACCGATACTGGTAACGTATAGTGGTATTCACTCGTGGGTTAAAAGGCATTTTGCGAAATATGAGAATGGAAGAGTTTACGCTTGGAATCATGGAACAACATCATGGAGTGGTCAGATGTGTACAGTATGCGAACTAGCTAAACTTCCGGATAAGGAGCAGTAATGGAGAGATTAACAAAGACATATTCAGACGGAACACATGGGGCTTCTGACAGCTTGCCATGTGGAAGGAACAGTTACGATTATAAGAGATTGCTGATAGAAAAATTAGGCAAATATGAGGACTTAGAGGAACAGAGCAGACTTATCAAGTTACCTTGTAAAGTAGGAGATGATGTTTATTACATCTTAGGGATTCCAAATGAAACACCATGTGTAATAGATAAGTGTACATTTGAGTTGTCAGACATAAACAAAATTGGCAAAACATTATTCCTTACAAAATCAGAAGCAGAAGCAAAACTGAAAGAATTGAGAGGTGGAAAAAATGAAAAAAGAAGTTGACGGAGTAGTGGTAGAGACAAAAAGCATTCTAACTGCGCTGAAAATAATCAAGACAGTGTGCGAGGATAACGACTGCCTAACTTGTCCTTTTGGGAAAATTGAAAATGAAAAGGGTTTGTGTCTAGTTAAAGACACAATACCTAGTGTGTGGAATATAAATAAACCTAATGATGTGTGGAGGGCATTGGAATGAGCAAAGTAAAAGAAGAAAGAGTAACCGACTTGTCTATTATCATGGAAATGATAGATAGTAAACCTTATTATAGCGTACAGTACAGAAATGTTGGTGAGAATGGCTACAACATTGGGTACAGCTCATACAATTTAAAAATTGTATTGGAGTTCATTGATGAATATTTTGAAATTGTGGAAAGTGATAAACAGACTAATGCCGACAGGATAAGGAATATGTCGGATGAAGAGTTAGCAGAATTTCTAACGACTGTAACGAGTGATGCTATATGTGGAAGCTCATGGGATTATGATGGGTGGATTAAAGAGCTTCAATCAGAAGCAGAATAGGAGAAAATATGGACAGATATTTATACAAGGCAAAAAGACTTGATAACGGAGAATGGGTGCAAGGAGTGCCATTTAAAGTTGAAGGAAAATGGGTACTCTTAATAAACGATAATGAAAATTTATTAAGAGTTCATTATATAGAAGAAAATATGTGGACTGCTGAAATATATGCTATTGAAGTTGATGCATCCACCATTTGCCAATGCACCGGCTTAAAAGGCAAGAACGGCAAGCTGATTTGGGAAAATGATATTGTAAAAATAAATAATAGCAAGGGGAATGTGCTTATAACATTTGGAGATTTTGAAATTATATGTACAATTCCTAACGAAAAATATTATAAGCACAGGCTTGAATATGATACTGAATATGAAGTTGTCGGAAACATCTTTGATAATCCAGAGTTATTAGAAAGTGAGGAATAATATGACAGCGAAAAAAGCAATTGAATTTTTGCGAATGCATTTTGAGTATCTAAAAGAAAGATGGAAGCCATACCCTGATTACAACGTTTTAGAAGCAATTAGATTTGCAATATCGGCAATAGAAAAGCAGATACCAAAGAAACCTATAAGACATACTGCATGGGAAGACTTTAAATGTCCCACTTGCGGTTCGACAGAAATAAGACCATACGATACAGAATATCGTGAGTATGACAAAGATTGCGAGTTTGAATATTGTAGCGATTGCGGTCAAAAATTAGACTGGAGTGATGAAGAATGACCGACTTAACAACAGTAGTATACACCGCCCTCATAGTATTCGGCATAATCGGTCTGATAGAGGCAGCGTTTGCGTGGTACGGCATTCACGGACGAGATAAGACCAATGATGAGATACAAGAGCAGTGGTGCAGTGAAAATATTAAACATTAATTAATCTATCAGAAAGGAATAGGTTGTCGCGACATAAAACCGAGGTTTCCTTTTGGTAAGAGAAAATGAATTTTGACAATTACTCTTGTGATAATCAAATGAGCATATTTGACTTCACAAGAGAACCAATTAGCATAACAAAGCCTATCCGCTTGATAGAATTATTTGCCGGCTACGGCAGTCAGGCAATGGCACTAAAGAGAATAGGCGCTAAATTTGAGCATTACAGAGTTGTGGAGTTTGATAAGTATGCCATAGCAAGCTATAACGCAGTGCATGGCACAGATTTTCCTACAATGGATATAACTAAGGTTCATGCAGAAGATTTGAATATCTGCGACACAAATGCATTCACTTACTTACTTACTTACTCATTCCCTTGTACGGATTTATCAGTTGCCGGAAAACAAGCCGGAATGTCTAAGGGCAGCGGTACAAGAAGCGGTCTGTTGTGGGAAGTTGAGAGAATACTAACAGAAATCAGAGATAGCAACGGAGAATTGCCACAGATTTTATTCATGGAGAACGTGCCACAAGTACATAGTCAGGATAATATGCCCGACTTTAGGAAGTGGCTAGATTTCCTTGAAAGCTTAGGTTACACAAATTACTATCAAGACTTGAACGCTAAAAATTATGGTGTAGCGCAAAATCGTGAAAGATGTTTTATGTTTTCATTCCTGGGCGAGTACAATTACCATTTCCCACAGCCCATACCACTCAAAAAGAAGTTAAAAGACTATCTCGAGGATAATGTAGATGAAAAGTATTACATTAACAATGAAAAGGCTGACAAGCTGATAAAACAGCTTATTGACAACGGCACATTACCACAACACAATCTTGACAGACAGACAGACAGACAGACAGACAGACAGACAGACAGACAGACTTGCGTTGACGGAACAATCAATAAGCCACAACAGAGAGAAGTTGCGAACTGTATCAAGGCAAGATATGACTGTGGAATATCAAACTTGCGGTCAGATGGAAACTTGGTTGTTAAAGGATATGGGAGAGACGGCAGAAAAACAGATTGATGTAGCCGTAACTCTTAGGGCAAGAGATTATAAAGGCCTTGATAATTATGGAAGTAATGGAGTGATTGAATGGAAAAACTAACAGATGCTATCGGAATAACGCTTTTTGAAAGCAAAAAATTCGGTGGCGAAAAGGTACTTAGGGGGGGGATTTGCCCTACCCTAAGAGCCAATAAAACAAGTAGCGGAGTGATTGAAGTAATGGCAGATGTAAATGTAATAGGCTCTCTTGAAGCAAAATTTGAGAGTACCAACAGAATTTATGATGTGGGGGGGTGCAGTCCGACATTGAGTACAATGCAAGGTGGTAATCAAGAGCCGAAAATTCTTGAAGCAAAGCAGTTAGGATTTATGGATAATGGCACAGGTAAACACCAATCAAACACAGTATATGATGAAAATGCACTTTGCCCTAACATCACAACAGTTGAGGGTGGCGGTACACAACAGATTAAAGTGTGTGAAAGTCGGATAGTTGCTATGCGTGGCAGAAATCCTGATAATCCGTCAGATAGAACTGCGGGAAACCCAACGGAGCAGAGATTAGAAGTAAATATGCAAGATACAAGTAATTGCTTGACGAGTGTGCAAAAAGATAATTTATTGCTTGAAAACGTAAAAATCAGACAGGCTACAAAGGAAGACTCTATTGAATGTGAAATAGGCGGTTGCTTTGATGCAAGCTATCCTAACAGCAAAACAAGAAGAGGCAGAGTGCAAGACAAAGGCAATACTTGCCCTACATTAACCGCACAAAACCAAGAAGCTGTTAGAATTGAAAAAGTCGGTCAAATATCAAGCGACGGTTCCCAATGCGGTACAGTTATTTCTGATAATGGCATATCCGCTAATCTTGTAGCCGGAACACATGGATATGCGAATAGCCATATTGCTACGCAATATCGTATCAGAAAGCTAACACCGAGAGAGTGCGGACGGCTTATGGGTGTATCTGATGAAGATATTGACAAAATGGCAGCAGTAAACAGCAATACGCAGTTGTATAAGCAGTTTGGCAACTCGATAGTGGTAGATGTTATGTGTGCTATGTTTAAAAATCTGAATATCAAGCAAGGAGATAACAATGAAACACTACAAACCAATTAAGTGTGTAGTCTGTAGCAAGATATTTACACCGACCGCAGCTAACCAAAATACGTGTTGTGAAGCACATAGACAGCAGAGAGCTACGGAATTAAGAAAAATCAGAGAAAAGAAAAGACTCAAAAGAAAGCCTGTTAAGAAAAACAAACTTGCGGAAATCTGCGAGATTGCCAAAAGTAAGGGCATGAGCTACGGACAATACATGGCAGAGCAGTATAAAAAGGAAGTGATGATAAGATGAATAGCAGAACTATAAGTGATATAGAGCCGATTGAAAGACAATGTGTATACGAGCACAACAAGCTGTGTAACAGCTCATGCCGATACTCAAGTACTTGTATACACAGTGCAAACAAAACCGAAGAATAGGAGATAGGCTTATGAAGTTTTCAAAACTTACTAAGCCGGAACTTGAAGAAATTTTGAAAAATGCCAATTTCACAGACGAAGAAGCGGAAGTTTTTGAGTTGCTAGTTGCTGATAAAAGCCTTGAAGAGGTATCACAGAGACTATTAATTTCAAAAACGACCACTTCCCGGAGAGTGGCGGACATTAAAGAAAAGATAGAAAGGAGTCAGGCGATGATTAACAAAGTGCCAATATGGGAAAAAGTAACGCTGACGATTGATGAAGCTGCAGAGTACAGCAATATCGGAATTAACAGAATCAATGATATGCTTAATAATCCCTCGTGCCCTTTTGTACTTTTTGTTGGAAGAGGCAAGCGATTAGTCAAGCGCAAGGAGTTTGAAAAATACCTCGAAAAGACAGATAGTATATAGATATATTGAATTATGAGCCATTATGTAGTAATATAGAAATTATCATATAATGGCTTTTGATTTTGAAAGGAGCCATAAATCAGTATGGGAAAGGATTTGAGAGGAAAAGAGCTGGGAGTCGGAATAACCCAGCGCAAGGACGGACTTTATCAGGGCAGATATAAAGATAGGTTCGGCAAGAGCAAGACAATTTACAACAGCAAGTTGTCAGAACTGCGGAAAGAACTTAGTAAAGCAGTGACCGACAATCAACAATTCACAAGTGTTAGGGACAGCATTACCCTTGATGTGTGGTTTGACAGGTGGATGAATGTATACAAGAAAAAGAGGGTGCGCCCCAATACCATTAGGGAGTACACGCATATATATAAGAAGAACATTTCACCATACTTAGGAAACCACGAAATAACATCTATTCACAAGTCAGATGTACAGCTACTTATCGACAAAGCTTCTGACGATAACTATAAGTATGAGAGACAGAGCAAAATCAAGGTTATTTTAAATGACATGTTCAGTAGAGCTATGGAAGATGACCTGATGATTAAGAATCCGGCGAAAGGCGTAAAACTGAGAGCAGACAAAGAAGTTAATGCTTTTGCATTGACAGTAGAGCAACAGAGCGAGTTTTTTGAAGCGTGTAAAGGCACATTTTACGACAACATGTATAATGTGGCAGTTAATACAGGCTTGCGCCCAGGAGAACTGTTTGCACTCACGATGGCAGATATACATATGGACGAGGGTTATATTGATGTTAATAAGACACTTGTGTATCAGAAGTACCTTGAAGATACAGGCAAGACATTTCATGTCGAGCCACCAAAAACCAAGCAGAGTTACAGACACGTACCAATTAACAGTGTGTGCAAAGAATATCTAACTAAACAATTTGAGCTTAAAAAGATAGTTTCAGAACGCAGACCCAAGGAACAGAACGAATATTTGTTTGTTACAAGGTTCAATACACCGATTAATTCGGTTATATATAGCGACTCTATACGTTCAGTTGTAAGACGGATAAATGACACAAAGAGCAGTGACAATGAATTTCCGTTTTTTAGCGGTCACACATTCAGACATACGTTTGCGACAAGATGTTTTGAGTCAGGCATAGAGCCGAAAGTCGTTCAATCATATTTGGGTCATGCAACACTGAAAATGACAATGGACTTGTATACACATGTTACACCCGAAAAGTCGTTTGCCGACATTGAAAAAATCGTTGGCACTGACAACAAAATCATAGAATATAGAAGAAAGTGTGTGTAGTAAGTGTGTAGTAGTACACACTCTCGATTTACAGAATGTTGAAAAATCAACGCTCGTAGGGCATTTTTGTACTAAAACTAGTAAAATTATTATGTGTACCAGGAAGTGCCGTACGAGTTCATAAACAACCGCGAGATAA